>Ga0123337_10000215_pt1 | contig 109802 bp, 125 predicted proteins | sample frozenSSSSmetaG_FD_89792 | JGI IMG/M metagenome (GOLD analysis project Ga0123337, IMG submission 89792) | Glacier valley bacterial and archeal communities from Borup Fiord, Nunavut, Canada, to study Microbial Dark Matter (Phase II) -... | ecosystem: Environmental > Aquatic > Freshwater > Ice...
CCCGCCCTACACCAGACAAAACCCCCACGAGAAATTTTGTTTATTGGAAAAAACCTGGTCAGAGGCGAAGCCGGGATATTTGCAGTCAATACCCCCGCCCCCCCCCCCCCCCCCCCCCCCCACAAATCATCACGGCGCCATGCTCCAACACCCCCACAGTCCCAGCGTCAAGCACATCGCGAGGATATAGCAAAACATCTTAAAGCCGTCCCTAAACCTCGTCGCGAACCCCATATTCTTCGTCACCAGCGCGGCGGCTTCCAAATCCCGTCCGTCCGCTGTTCCTTCTTCCGACTTCGGCTCCTCCGTGATGTTGAGCGGGACTTGCGATTTCATATCACCCTCTATCGAGGCGGGAAGACTCCCGAGCACGGACGGCGATGATGGGGTGACATTGTGCAGCTGCGTATTCGTTTTGTACGGCACTGCTGGTGCGGTTGGATCTGCAGCTGTCGGTGTTGCGGGAACGGCGGCGGTGGACACGGTGGTGGTGGGCTTGCCATCTGGTAAATAGGAAGCCTCTTTGTCTGAATCAGGCCGGAGGGCGGGATTCCATGATGAGTTGGAGTGCACGGCCGTGGCCATGCTTGCTTGGTTGCTGTGATTCGGGGCTTGAGAGTCGGGGCTGAAAGTTGGTGTTTCTTATGCTGAACTATTCGCTTGACGGTCATGCGTAAGGTTGGAGGAAGAGAGAAAGATGAGAAAGACGAGAAAGATGAGAAGGGATAGAAAGCATGAAATACAGAGTGTTTAAAGAGAAGAAGGTGGAGCAAGTTGGTGTTGGGTAGCTGGGAATTAGACTTCGACTTTGAGAAATAAGCTTTGGCTTGACATACTTTGGCAGGAATGCAATAACAATGCCAGGAATGCAAACACGGTTTCAGACATGTCCATTCCCACAATAACTGATGGGGGCCGGATTCAATCCTTCCTCGATCCGGCCGAATGTACGGCAGCTATAGCACCTCTCCTACGGAATGGATCAGCGCCTTCGATACTGCTATAGTATATGTGTATGCTTTGAGAATATCGGAATATCGTGGATAGTATAAAACCGTGGATATCGTTCACGGCCTAATCCTCCATAACACTGAAAGCAGCACAACTTACAAGCATATTGAAAACAAGCATTAATATCGTACAAATGAAGTGAGTGCAATTAAGGTTGAAGGTGCCAGAGTTGAGAGTCCATTGTAGTGTCGTCGACCGGCTTGGCTCAGGACAGTCAGTCACTTTTTGACAGTCCGACTTCACGTGATTTGTGATTTGTGAGTGATTGACGACAATGAAGTTGATGTAAGTCGCTGTCGTTGCCAATAGCTAGAATAGTAATTAGAATAGTAATTAGAATACAAAATTGACGTTCCCTTACATACTTTTTTGTGACTGAGCTTAGCCTCACCTTCCCAGCTAACAACACCGCCAACCCAAGACCTAAGCACTAGATAACTGCATTATTGCACCTGTTGATGAGTATTGTACCAACTACTATATAGATTCACCATCTCCGCCCCCCCCATGGAGCCGCCACATCAAGCGCAGGAAGGGCGGGATGGGATGGTGATTTTGCTGCTGTAAGATCTCGATTATAGACCGGAGTTTAGCATGCTCAGGATGCAGACGGTATTGAGGATTTCATTGTTGCGGATGTCAGGATAGCAGCATTTGCTCGCACGAACATTCTAAATGCCGAGAACGCCTTGGGAAACTCTGCGCTGGTTCCATTTATTATGTCTTCCAGATAGTACAATATCTAGACATGCTCCTACACCTTTCGCTCTCGACGTCACGGTGCTCAACTGCCGCATTACCTTCCCCTCCTCTCCTCATCCCTCTTCTGCCTCTTCCGACTCTCCTTCTCAATCATCTCACTTAAGTCCTCTTCAGTTCCCCACTTATTACTCCCCTTAACACCCACCCCCTGCTCTTTCCTCGCCCCCTCATACCGTCTCCGCAGCTCCTCCCCTCCAGCCTCCAACGCTTCCGGGTCAATCGCCAAATCCACATCCCCCATCTTCTTCCGCTTCCGACTATCCTCCTCCCCCAGCACCGGCACATTCGGCGGCGGCGCCCGCGTCGCCGTCGCCACGTCGTACGCGCGCTCGCCCCCGAAGAAGCCTTCAGCACGAATTGCTCGCTCGGGGATAACGGTGTATGCGGCGCGGGGGCCAGTGAATTCTTCAGTCTCGGTGCCCTTGCGGGATTTGCGCAGGTCGAAGGCGCCGCCTGTGTCGATCTCGCTGGGGTATTCGGAAGGCACTGCTGATACCAAGCCGCCGGGTGTGACGAGGCCGCCAGGTGTCTCGAGGCCTGCTGCGACTTCCTCTTCCTCCTCTTCCTCCTCTTCGGACTCCTCTTCCTCTTCCTCTTCTTCTTCTGGCGCTTGGAGCTCGCCCCATAGAGTGCGCTCGATGGGCTCGCCCGCTTGGTTGTTGACTTGTGGTTGCAGCACGCCGAAGATGTCGCCACCATACAAAGGACGGTTGAACTCATCGACTGGAGGCTTGCCATACCCGCCAGGATGAAAACCCCATGCGCCGCCTGGTGGTGGCGGGGCGTTCAAGCCGGGAATCTTGAGGGAGGGGTAGGAAGGGGGTGGGCCAAAGCGTTGCTGGTTGATAAGCCATGGGGGTGGAGCTCCAGGAGGGATATTTAGGGCTTCTTTCAGCTCCTCCGATAACTCTCCAGGTCGCAGGTGGCGAAGATTGGTCTCATATTCTTTGCCTTCGTAGTATACCTCTCCGTATCTCGTCAATTCGGGCTTAGTTTGGTGACGGAAGAAGGCCTCGTAGAGCTTCTGATAATCGATGTCAAGCTTGCCCATCTTTGGCTGGACACGCTCGCGCTGCTTCTGCTTGAGGGAGGCGTCGGCGGCCTTCTCGAGAACGGCGTCGCGCATTTCTGCAATGCCGGTCTCTTGGATGAATTTCGGGAGGGCAAACGGCGGCTTTTCAACACCACGTTTTGAGGAGAGGTATTCGCGCTTCAGCGACCAGTGAGTAGGCACTGGCACGACGTTGCGATAGGATTTGATGTGCACCAATAATCGTGGATCGGAGGCTGAGGTGTCTGTCCAGTCGACCAACTCCGGCTTTGTGACAAGAGCCTTCAATTCCGCGACTGATAGTTTATTTTGTGCTTTTCGTGCCTTTTTGGACATCTTGGGTTCGGCTTCCTCCTCCTCGTCTGGAATCTCCTCATCGTCTGAGTAGAATACCTCGCCCTTGTCGCCATTGACCTGCTCCTTCTCCGCCTCCTCTGCCTCCTTATTCACGCCAAATCGCTCCATCACACTCTTGAACATCTCGTAATTCGGGTCATCTTCGCTGATATCAAGGGAGGAAATCTCGATCTGCGATACGTCTTCTTCGTCGGCCTTGAGGGGCGACGGTTCTACTACTGTGATTTGAGGCGTCGCCACCGCTTCTGGTTCTGGTGTCAGGTCGACCTTCACGACGTCAGCTGTGGCTTCCTGGCTATGATGACCCCCATGGAGCTCACTCACTTGTGCCTTCTTCTGCTCCTTCTTCTTCGCCCTCCTCATCTGATTCTTGGTCATCTTTGGGGGCATCTTGATCGCCGAGGGCATGGCGCCCGGGATTCGCGTCTATTGCGCGTCGATGTCGAGTACCTGAAGATGCCTGCTCTGCGACTTTGACAGGTATTGGGTATTGGCTATCTAGTTTCGAGTTTGGAGTTTCGAGTATCTCGTCTTTAAGCGCGCGGTACTGTTGATAGCTGTCTGTCGTTGAAATTGAGGTCGCGACTGCTCCACGAGTCGGCCATGATCTCCAGAAAGTTTAAGCGTGTCGCCTAGCGCGCCAAGTCAGCCTTCTATCATCCGCGACGCCAAGCGCCCATTCGTATTTCCCAGGCGAACAGACCAATCCCAAAGCATCCAAGGTACTGCACAAGGGCGTGGCCTTACCATTGGTGCTCACTACTGGACATTTCAACAGCAGCAGCTTACGAATATATCTATATGTCTACATACATATCTAACTTACTCTACCAAGTTGTCCAACTTTGTTTACGCCCTCGCTGTTGACGTTGGATGACCAATCAGACGACTAGATAACGAGAATGAAGTAGCAACAGTAATGCCACTCTAGGCTCTGCGCGCGTTCCATTCCATCGCCAATGCCTCATTCAACCTCCCCGGCACCATCTGGTCGAGCAAGATCCATCAGCCGCCCTGCGACATCGAAGCTTTCAAATGAGGTGCGCACGTCAATGGAGAAGTTCCCCGACATCGATATATCTTTCATAGGACAGCCAGACGATCAAATTCCAGGTGCTCCGAGACTCAATGGCAGATTGAACGGGAGCACACCTCCCCTCGAACGTTGGCAATCGAGGAGAGAACCACTGCCGTCGACTTGGACGGGAAAACGTCCCATATATCCCCCGGGCGCGCGAGGACATGGGAGACAGAAGAGCTTGAGTGATGCCTTTAGGACAATCAGGACTCGGAAGGGCAGTGTCAGTGCGAACGCGCACGAAATCGCAGAGGCATTGAGAGCGCCAGTATCGCCAAAGTTAATTGTATGCCACCGAATCCCACTCACAATCTATAATACATGCTGATAATCTGGAGACGCTTTGCATAATCTGGTATCTCTCGTCGGCGTTGACGAATACGTCCTCGAAATCCATACTCATCGCCTTCCCAAAGCCAGCAACCCTTACACTGATCCAATTCGGATTCGTCTCGTCATTCTGTCTTCTCTTCTCCTGGCTAGCCAGCAGGTTTCCTGGGCTGAAGAATGCGATACCAGCTCTGAAACATGGCATCAGACCTCCCACCAGAGACGTGATTATGACCACCATGCCCTTAGCGCTCTTCCAAATCGGAGGCCATCTCCTCTCCTCCTCTGCGACTCAAAGAATCCCTGTTTCGCTCGTCCACACGATCAAGGGGCTTTCCCCTCTCTTTACCGTCGTCGCATACCGTGTCATATTTGACATCCACTATCCCATCGCCACATACCTCTCTCTCGTACCTCTGACCCTTGGCGTCATGCTTGCCTGCTCGGCCTCCTTCAAGGGCAATTTCATCGGCATCCTTTACGCCTTTCTTGCCGCCGTCATCTTCGTCACACAGAACATCTTCTCCAAGCGTCTCTTCAATGAAGCGGCCAAGGCAGAGGCAGACGGCTTGTATCAGCAGTCACGCCGTCTAGACAAATTGAATCTCCTCTGCTATTCTTCTGGCTTGGCATTCGTGCTTACGGCGCCAATCTGGCTGTATTCGGAGGGTTTTGGCCTTATTTCTGATTTTCTCCATGATGGGAGCTTGGATCTAGCCAACACCAACAAGCCCGAGGCGTTCGACCACGGTCGACTGACGCTCGAGTTCATCTTCAACGGCACATTCCATTTCGGACAGAACATCATCGCCTTCGTGCTTCTATCTATGACTTCGCCTGTCACATACTCGGTTGCCTCACTGATCAAGCGCGTCTTCGTCGTCGTCATCGCCATCATCTGGTTCCAGAACACCACTACGCGCATCCAAGCCTTTGGCATCGCGCTGACCTTCTTCGGACTCTACCTCTACGACCGGACTGGACATACTAGCAAGGCCGATCGCAAAGCCAAGCTCCTAGATATCAAAGAAGAACCACTACTTCCATTGAATACGAAGGATGGCGACGTCGAGAGCGCGCCCATCTTCGACCCGCCACAGAGTGTGAGCAGCGCGAGCAACCCTTATATCAACAGCTTCGCGAATGGTGGGTCAGAAGGCAGGAATCGCTCAGATAGCAATGGTGCAAGGATGGACCGGCCGAGGTGAGCGAGCATGGTGACATGGCTGCCGCCTGGAACGCGACAGGAGGAGACGTGGACGGCTCAAGACGTGAAGGCTGCGTGATACCCCGGTTCTGTTCGAGATGTGAATGGATAGGATTGGGCGGGTAATGGCGCGGATGGATATATGAGTATGGGATATAGAGGCGTTTTTGGATCTCCAACTGGGATTTTGACGATGGTATAGGGACCTGGAGCTGCACATAGAACATGGGACAGGGTGTACGATGATAGATATATGTACCTGGCAGCGTCCTTATTGTGTTAGAGAAGAAATGAGCTTGTTGGAAGAACACGAAAGTGGGATCTGCATCTGTCGGACCGTCTTGCGTATTGGTGATTTATGTAGAGATGACATAACCTGATTTGTTAAGTGTAATTCTTGTACTGCGCTGCACATATCGCATTATATCATTGTATTGTTGTATCATTGTATCATTGTATCATTGTATTCCGACTATACAATGGACACTTTAACCTATCCATGTAACATATGCAGTTGTACATACGGTAACCTTGCATTATATCTCGCGGTTCCTCGCGTCTGGCGTCTATTCCCCGATTCGGCACTAGCGCATCGGCCCAGTCCGCCGGCAAGGATTGCTTACCTCATTCTGTCTGCGCGCTCATGATTGGCCAGTCGCTTCCAGAATGAGCAGACCCCCAGTCCCAGTGACAGTCGGCCAGCCTCCACTGCCGCTACCTGGAGAATCCTCGTCACATCCATCCATCCATCCATCCCGTCCATCACAACCTTCATTCAACCTCATTCTTCCTCCCCCTTCCTCCCTCTTCCTCCCTCTCTTCCTCCTTCTTCTTCCAATCTCAGAAGGCATATCTTCCTGGATTCCTATATCTATCTACTCATATGCCGACAGATACTTTCGTTTCACTTTATCCAGAGACTTCATATTGACTGTCGCAGTCACTGGATCGCCATTGTTCTCCCATTGTGCTCGATTATCCCCAATCGCATGAGGCCGGAGAGGCATTGTCGATGGGTTGAGAGCCTGGCGACAATACGATCGGAGCCTTTTGACGCGGCGGGCTGAAGGGGAAAGAGGATTGGCGATTGGCGACAATTGGACGCGATCTGCGACAATTATTTCGCGCGATTGATTCCCTACAAATACGAACCTTTCTTGCCAGCTCAGCCTCCTTCTTTCTACCTTTCTGCGCAAACCTCAAACCTCAAACCTCAATCTTTGTGATGGAGCAACGCCAGAGCTCCACGCTTCTCCAACCACCACCTCAACCAACAACACTCACTGCGATGGATTCCACCAAGACGCCGAAGCTTGCGACTACCGAAATGGAACCTTCCAAGATATCCAACGGCGATTCGAAATCCGCCTCCGCTTTCCAATCTCTCGATGCGAAAATTGACATGCTCCAGAGCAAGCTCCTACCGCCCATACCCCACTTACTTCAGGTACCCACCAGGGACCCATATATGGGCGCACGTCCTTGGGAAACGAATCGCAACACGCCTTTCGAAGGCTGGGAATGGGAGCATCTTCAATACATGACATTGGTTCCGGGCGATTGTAGAGGCGTTGCGCGCCCGAAAGGCGGCTGGGAGGAGGAGATCAACGCTCGCTCGCCATACAACATGTCACGATCTCGCAGTGGCACCGCAACACCACGGAGCGAGAGAGATCCGAATAAACCGCGTAGTAAGATATCCTTAGCAGACTACAAGAATGGAATACGCGCGGCGAAGAAACCTGTCGAATCACAGGCGACTGTAGACGCGGATAAGGACAAAGGATCGGGGAAAACAGCCAAGACCGAACCGCCGAAAATTGCGCAGAATGGCAACGTCGAACCCAAAAGGTATGCGATCAATATTCTACTACTATATTGTCTGCGCATGCTAACTGATCTGTGTAGCTCTGTGCCACCTAAGCCTGCCGAATCCATCAAGGCTGCAGATGCACCCAAGCCGAGCATGCCGGCCCCCTCCGAGAAGCCCTCTGCTCTGCAGACCAGCAAGGCCTTGGACAATGCACTTCCATCGAAGCCAAGGGAGACGCAAACGCCGCAGGCTGTGAAAATTCAGAACCCGCGACCAGAAGGTGCCCAACTGCCGCCAAAGCCGTCGGAGCCAAAATCCCAATTGAAGAGATCGTTCGAGAAATCGGATCAATCACAGCCAGAGAAGCGCATGAAAATTGAATCGAAACCATCTCCGCAACCACTCAATAGTAGCCATCAAAGACATCCGTCGGACCCGATGTCCAAGATCGTCGGCACTGATGTCCGATCGAAGCCATCAACCCCAAAACCAGCACTTTCAGCCAGTAAAGGCGTGAATGATATCAGTCCAGAAAAACCTGCAGATGCGAAAAAAGATTTGAAGCCTCTCCCAGAGCCTATGAGCCAAGCAAAGGAGAAGTCACCAGCACCTAAGATTCCTGAAATGCCAAGACTTCTTTCTCCATTACCAGAATATCTCACGAGCCCAAATCCTGTTGGTTTTGGTTCTAATCAAAATGTTACGAGTGATAAGTCAGCAAAGCTCGGCCATGCGAGCCATGCGAAATCTCCGGTCAAGAAAGCTGCCCATGCGACATCCCCACAGAAAGAGAAGGAGCGACCGGAGAAGAATTCACCATTCCGTCTTCCAGAGTTGCTCCCTAAGGAATTACCGCCAAATGTTGAGGAAATGCTGTCCAAGGCCAGACAATCTGCGCCCGCGAAGAAACTTGGCACGGTTCAAGCTCGTCGGGAGAGAAGTCGCAATCCAGATACCCCGGGTGTGGCGAGGAAGGCGCCCAAACTCAGTGCAGCAGAGAAGCGTCGTCTCTCGCGAGAGTCCGACAGCCCTACTGGCAAAGCTGAAGAGCCAGCGCATATATTGCTGGTTAAACTCAAGTATAAGAAGCAGTACGCCAAGAGTATTGAGCGCATTCTCAAGACGAAGCCAGTGCCAAACCGAGAAGTGGCAGAGCTGACGAATGGTATTGTTGCTGCCAAGCCGTCTGCATCAAAGCCGAAGGTGAATGAGAGCAAACGACCCCGTTTGCGGGACGATCAGCCAGAGCCTTCCGCGAAGCGAACGAAGCTTCCCGCAAAGCTCGATTCAGAAAAGCAGGTCGCTTCTTCTACGCCTCTCACAGCAGCATTTAAATCCCCAGCCATCCCACCTTCTTCTTATCAGAAGTTCTCTGATGTCCCCAAGAACACACTAAAGAACACGCCGAAGAAGGGCGAAGTTGTCAAGAGTGGTGCAACGCGCAAGATGGATTCCAACGAAGGCAATGCCTCGACTCCACCATCAGAAACGATCTCTACTCCAGCTAGCGCGGAGAGGCCAAGGACAAACGGGCATGATTCCAGTGCCGAGATCGACAACCTGAAACGCACTCATGCCCTCTATACGCAGCTGGGCACGACTCTGAAGCGGAAGAGGGATCAATTCCTGCTGGATGACGACCATCAAATGGCTTCAATTGCCGGGACCGAATCATTGATTGCGTACCTCGTCAGCTTCGATGCTTTCGATCGTCTGTGCCGTCTCCGCCACAGGCCAAACACCGGCGGCAACTGGCCCACCTTGTTCCCTCTGCTGTTCCGAATCCATGAGCACGCCAAGAACTTCCCAGTCCTCGACATCGTCATCTTTCTTCTCGGAGGCGTCGCGTCCGACGCCCTCCTCGCTGTGCACAGCAAACGTCTGTCCGAGGACACGTCGTCCGGTTCCGCCGAATCTCTGCTCTTCCGCCAGGAGATGACGACAAATATCAATCGCAGACGCGATCTCTGGGACAGATACTACGCCAAATGCCAGGAGCTTTTCCAGCAGCATCCCGAGCAGATGGCGGACGGGACCGCGCTCAGCTTTGTGCGCTGCGCTGGCGGCCAGGGCCGTCCGATCTCGACGATCAAGGTCGAGGCGTCCAAGATCTTGAAGGAGTTTATCGCCAACCAGGGTCTTACGTGGGACATGAAACTCGATTTCTGATTTGGGATGTGAGACGGGTTTGATGCTCAATTGGTGGGCTGAGGTGCGGAGAGAGTTACATTAGATTACGTCGCGATGAGATATCAGATGGCACATGATACTGCTATTCACATGGTGTTATGCGGATTAAGAGGCTGGGGGTAAATATGGCGTTACTGTTATTTTGAGAGAATTTTACGAACGATACCCGATATACCCGGAGGCACGCAAGCAAGCTGGATGAGACGTGGATATATCTTAGAATGAAGGGGGAATTGATTGTATGAAGTCTCTGCTGGATCGATTATCAGAGGCCAGACAGATGGGCGGACTTGTGGATGAGAAGCACTGCATAAGACTGGCGGATATGATGCTGTAGCTATAGGCATTGTATACGTTCTTCAAGTAGGCAGGCATGACCTGAATATACGATATTCGGCATAGGCCATCACTGACCTACATCCGTTCTTCTAAGCTGTGGCCTGAGCTGTGATTGATATGTCTGCGTGATATTCGAAAATTTGGCAGCTGCAACTCAAAGACTACTGAATAAATCTCTCTTCGACACCTCATTTTCCTTCTCCTTTGCTCCTTTCCCATTTATCTATCTCCGAATATCGTCAAATCCCCAATCCTCAATCGCTCAATGGGTGGATTCTTCTATACTTTTCTTTTATCTTACATATAATATTATAGCCCAAGTTCATCAACAATCACCAAGCGGCTTTAGCTCACTTGGGAGAGCGCCAGACTGAAGTCAACTTCAGCTCCGATATCTGGAGGCACTGTGTTCGATCCACAGAAGCCGCAACATCTGCGGGTCAAGGACCACCTTGATCAAGAACACCTTTTTTGCCTTTCATGCCTTTTTTTGTTGCCTTTTTTTAGTCTTTTTTCTTTTTTTGCCTCTTTGGCTGTATTTTTGATAGGCATGGCATTACTGGAGTTCGGTGACGCGGTTGCGGACCCTGCATAAGCGTCTCGGGTCGGCTCCTCTTGGCGAGGCCGTGGGTGGGCTCCGCGTCCACGCCTCCGGTTTCTGTCAGCCTCGTCCCGTCTCGTCTCGTCGCCAAACGCGTCTGCGCAACATCTGGTCTGTCAATAAGCCTGAGTAAGCTCTTCGACCACAAGGATTCCCCCGACGCGGGGATATAGGTGAGGATGTATTCGGTGTTTGCGCTGCCGCGCGAGGTGCTGGTGGGCGCGCTGCTGGGGGAGTTTCCCTGCAGGGAGGCACAGATTAGGGCGTTGGGGGCGCTGGTTGCTGTGAGTGTTCTTGCTCTCCCCGTGATTTCCTTGCAATGCTGGGGGATGGGCTACTGGAAGAGGAGGACGAGGGAAGGAGAGGCTTTAGTGGCCTCAATGGATGGATTTGCGCGGTAATGGTGAGTTGGAACTTAACTGATGTGCGAGTGTAGCCGCGCGCACCCTCGCCCAGGAATATCGTGCTGTACGGCCTTGCTGCGACGGGCAAGAGTGCGGTCACGAAGGCTGTTCTTGAGGCTCTCGCGCAATGCCCTGATGCTGACGAGGATTCAACGGGCGATGCAGCTGGTGATATGGAAGGGCCGCGTCTGCGCTACGCGATCGTCAAGAGCGCGGAATGCATCACCGGCCGCCATCTTCTTGAGAGAACGGTAGCTGCTGTGGCGGAGGCGGTGGGATGGGCGGGCGCGTTGGGACGGTGCGAGAATCTTGCGCAGTTGGGCGTTGTGCTGGGGAAGTTGCTAGAGGGGCTGCGAGAGGGTGGGGGGAGGAGAGACAAGTTCGTGCTGGTGTTTGATGGGATTGATGCCCAGCGGGATGCGCCGCCTACATTGCTTCCGGCGTTGGCAAGGATGGGCGAAGTGGTAAGACGGCTGTTTCACTCTGGAGTTGATTCGTTTAAACGGGCGAAGCCATTGGGGCAGAAGGAAGCAAGGCTAACTTTGTAGATAGATGCCAGATCTCACAACGATATTCATCGTCACATCTCCCCGCCCGCATTTTCTGCATAATCCCGGCGCGCCACATATACAGTTCCCCTCTTATACCAAAGCCGAAGCCCTCGCCATCCTCGCCCTCTCACCTCCGCCAATCTACCCCACCAAAACCACCAACGCCAATGACATAGATATGGACATCGATTCGGAAGACGACGATTCACACCTCCATCCCACGACTAAAGAAACATCAGACCTCTACACCCGCTTACTCTCCGCCGTCTGGGACACCTTCGCCAAGCACTCCGGCCGTGACCTCCTCTCCTTCCGCCATCTCGCACATACAATCTGGCCGCGCTTCACCTTGCCGATCCGCGAGGGTACACACAGCGTGAAGGGGTTCCAGAAACTGCTGCTGGCACAACGAGCGCTCTTCCGCGACGAGACCCTCCTCGTGCCCAACATCGTCTCAGTCCCTCTCCCCTCCGCATCTTCAGCTCAAGCACAGCCCGCAAATGCCACACCCAGCAAACTCGCGCCCAAATCGGCGCAAATCGCCCTCGCGAAACCGATACAGATCGTCACCCCTCCTCTCCCGTACGCATCGCGCATCCTCCTCGTCGCCGCCTACCTCGCCTCTTACACCCCCGCGCGCCTCGACCCCGTCCTCTTCTCCAAATCCAGCTCGCTGGCCAAGAAGCGGCGCAAGGGGCTGGCAGGGACGGCGGTCAAGAGTCGGCCGGGCGTCGAGAAGAGGCGGAAGATCAATCGGACGTTGCTCGGCCCGCAGGCGTTTGTGGTCGAGAGGCTGCTTGCGATTTTCTCGGCTGTAAGGGCGGAGGCTGGTGCGGAGAGGAGGGCTTGGGGCGGAGAGAGGGGGAGGGGGATGGGGATGGGAGGGGGCGAGCAGGCGCAGGGTGGCGCGGCGGACGTGTTGAGTGCGATTGCGACGCTGGCGAGTTTGAGGTTGCTGGTGAAGACGAGTGCGGGGGCGGATGTGCTGGAGGGGAGCGCGAAGTGGAAGGTTAATGTTGGGTGGGAGGTTGTGAGGGGGGTGGGGAGGAGTGTGGGGATTGAGGTTGGGGAGTGGGTTGTTGAGTAGGGGCTGGGGCAATTAATCCACGTCTCGAACTGCACGCCTAATGTCTCAATAGTATACCCCTTCAGTCGATATTGTAGAAAGTGTATCACAATAAATATGGATAGACTAATATACGTATGATATAAATGACTGTGTCGCCCGGGGGGGATTATAGCCTATGCTACTCTAGTCTATGCTTAGCAATGATTCTGAAGATCCCGATCAGATCCTCGACATCACGGATCCTCTCAAAACCACCAAGGATCGGATCATACCCGTATCCGGACTCGGATCTCACTCATGTAAGATCCGTGCCGAACACCGAAACTAGAAATAGAGGCAACGATGATGCATGCAGTCGTCGGATCTAGGAATTCTCATATTTTGAGATACCCTAAATCCATCAAACAGATATTGCCATTTCTAGCTACCTGTTAAAGCTAAAATGCGACGTTAGTTGTTCCTAAGGGTGGAGTTGAGGTTTTTAATGCGGTTTGTCGAGGAGACTAGCTGTGTGTAGTGTAAAGGAGAAAAGGCCAAGTTAGAAGGATGAGGCATTGGGAGGGTTCTTATAGCTGTAGACTTCCATGTGAGAACCTAATTATAGGATTCGTTGCCATCCAGTCTGGTCTTGGTAAATTCTGTTGCCAAGCAGTAATAAAAGCAGTCAGTCAGTCAGCTACCAACTTGGAGGAGGAGTAGCCGTGAGCTCACTTTCACTGTTGAGCTTGTCATCGTCGTTGTCGTCATCCTGGCCATCGAAGCTCTAAGGGTAAGTATTAGTACTAGTGCCTAGAAACTAGCTCTATTAAAATCATGATTAGATTTAACCCTTAAATAGTAAAATATCATTTTCTTTATTTTTGTATCTTTAAAGTTATTACTTTCTTTATACACTTACGCTAACTTAAGAGTTCTAACTCTTAAATCAAGGGGTTTGGCCTCGTAGGCACTAGAGGATTCTTAGGGACACGAGAATCCAGGGGCATCTTTAGATTATGCATAGATGATTTTATACATTAACTACTACTAGCTCTATAAGCCTTTGTCATAAGCTATCCATGGGAAATAGATGGTCTGTAGCATAGTTAAGAAAATTAATTACTTTAACCTACTTTTACATAGCTATCTGGTGAATACTTTAAACACTAAGTTTGCCGGAGTCGGTGATTCATCGCAAGTCGCAACTCGATGGATAGTTGTCACGAGAAAAACGGTGGCATAAGGAAAGGGGAGCGGTTAAGTTTAACCTTCAACTACGAACTTTAAGTCGCCAGCTGACTCCCATCTCCACGCAATGATGGTCTGTATCACAATTTCTCTCTATTTCATTATCTCGTACTTCGCTCTCTCCTCTTCCCATTTCATTCTCTCTGTTGCATTATACTGTCGTTCCTTCTTTCATATCTCCATCTCCTTCGTCTCAATATCACATCCTCTAATACGTTATCTACAACTCCCTGACCATCATCATGAACACTGCATCCAAAAAATCCATCATGCCCAGCGGCTGGATCAACACCCCCATCGCCTACTCCCGCACCCCTCTCCCCTTCCCCCATCCACCCCTCTTCTCCCCCGCTCTCCCCTCCCCGGCCCTGGTCGCCCTGCTCTCCAACCCCTCCTCCGTCACCCCCACCCAGCTCCAAGCCGTCGACGCCGGCTGTCCCTGGCGACGCATCAATCTCCTCATCTTCGACCTATCGAATTTTCCAGACTTCCCATCGAGCATGCGTAGACTGCAGCTTTTACCAGATCACTGGGGGACTTTCTTCTCCAGCCCCTATTTTACACAGTTGGAGGGCGAGATGATGGCGGCTTTGCCTGTGATACCGGGGGGTATGCCCAGGGAAGGCATACTGAGTGGACGAAGCGCGACGAGGATCTCAGAAGAGGGTACTGTCGCCGATGGAGTGACTGTCCTCGATGGAGTGGATGGGAAGGACGAAGACGAAGACGATGATGACGCAGAATGGGAAATCGTGCATGTAACTGACGCCGACGGGAAGGAGGAAGAGGTGCCGCAAGAGATACCGACACCGACACCGACGGCGACGGCGAAGACAACAACGATGACGCTCCATGACGCCGCCCTCCACATCCTCTCGTGCCACATGCCCGGAAGCGACTACAGATACTGCGCCGCGCCCCAGATCGCCAGTCTGCTCCGACGCGCATTCGACATCCACCCAAAGCACCTCCTGCAAGACGCGACGTTCGAGGATTTATGGTGGGATTCGGGCGTCAGGTTGAAGTTCGGAGAGGTGTGGACAGCAGCGCCGGGACAAGGCGATCGGCGCAGAAAATACAGAGGAAATGTGTCGAGGAAGGTGGCCAACAGGCTGGTCAGGAAGCTGGAGGATGAAAATGACATCTGTCGCGGGCGGCCGTGTTGTTGGGATCAGGAAAGAGAGAAGACACATCTGCATGTGACTGTGGGGAGGAGACCGTGATGTGCTGTCCAAAGCGACCCCCTTTTTCTTAAAGTAAGGAAAGCCGGCCTGATGATAATGTCATATTTACTCGCTTCAAACGAGTCAATGACACACAGTTGGTATTGCCGTTCCCATGCTTTGTGATGGACATGCGATCTTCTCGCTCCCTCTTTTCTTCTTCTGAGAGAGCCTTGTTACATTTTGTAGGGCAGGTCTTCTGGCCAAGCACCTGGCATCACCTCCGCCTGTCGCTCAATCAGGTTCCAAAAATCTCCAACGAAAGGATCAGTGCGCTCGGAAAACCATACGTGCCAGTCATCTGGAGACGAACCATAAGTGAAGTTGATCAGTCGTTCACTGGCGCCGTCGCCTTCCATGCTCCAACGATAGATATCTTTGTAAACATAGCCACTGTTATAGAACTGCTGCTCTATCCGTCCGAATTCGTCCAAATCCACCCCAACAATTTGCAAATCTGCAAGCCATATTTTTAGGGCCGCATTACAAGTTCTTGTCGGATCTTTAATACGAAAGAACCGATGAAGGGCCCAATAAATGAACCGATGCATGTCAAAATATTCAAAAAATCCAGACAAGAAAGCAGCAAATGCTGTCTGCTGCCCTGCGATGTGATGGATGTCAATTCCTGCAGTCATAAACTCGCAGAAGAAGGCATTCCATGCCTCATAGAGTAACTTCTGTTTCTCTTCATGCTTGTTCAAAAGTGTACGCGAAGCCAAAGTCTCACCAATGCGCTTTGCGATAGTACTCACCAGCGTTGTGCTCCTCCGTTGATACCTTGGCAAAATTTCAGCTTGCAGATTGGTGACACTTAGAGGACCTTTGCCAAGAGCTGTCCGTATGAGTTCAGGCATAGATAGTGCATTCCAGCTGCACGATATAGCTACTGCTACACGTGTCCATTGTGGCATTTGGTAGTAAGTGGGGCAACACTCTTGCTGCAAAAAGATAAATTCTTCTGCGGTGCCATGGAACCTTGATAGGATACCATTGACTGTTTCCTCCGGAGTCTCATAGATGATCTGTTCTGAGCGGGCTAAGAGACAGCGTAGGGAAGGAAGTATAGGTAATTTATCTAGTGGAGGTAGTCCATCCATATCGTAATCGTCATTTGTACACAATACCAGGTGTTGAAGAGCTGTCTGCGATGGTTTTGAATTGAGCGCAACAGATGGGTCTATTCCTTGGTCTAACAGGAATGCAATGACTTCCTCCCTTTTTGGGCCATTCGCATACTTAATTTTTATTAGTGATCCAAAACGGGATATCGGGGTTGTATAGAGAGAGTGCTTACAAAAAGTAAAGTGGCTCCACTCTCTAGTCTGTCAAATGGGGAAACTTGCTTTGAGGCGAAGAGATCCTGAAGGCCTTGAATATTACTACTGCCGGCAAACCTGATCGTCTTTCCCGCTGCTTCCCATGAGATCGTGTTGTAGACCCGTAAGGCAAATTTCCAGCCGTCGGGAGCTCTCAGACCAGCAAGTTCTAATGCTCTGGATGTTATCCAAGATGGCACTTGGACACGGAGTCTCCACGTATAGCTGTTATTCTTAACGGCTTGTGGATTCCTCCTTCGCACGGCACCTGCTTCTGCCCCAGCCGCCGAAGAAATGCCTGCTGTGCGGCGGATCGACGAAGTTTCCATGTCGTAGTTACTCGATTGATGTGTTGCTCCTTGTATGACTAGGCTGGCTCCCGAGTCCGATCCAACTTGAGATTCTAAGATGCGCAGTGCTACCCTCCTGGCTATCAACTCCGGCTGAACTTGTACAAGAGCGCTGCGATCATCAGCTACGTATCCATTGAGTCTCATCAGAATCATAAGAATTATCAGAATCATCTGATTCTGGTTCTGTTTCTGTTTCTGTTTCTGTTCCATCTACTTCTTTAAGATTTTCTGACACAATTTCTTTACCGTTATGACTTTCTCCTCCTGTTTCTTCACTTGAAACTGTTTTTGTAAATACTAAAATCTTTTTTGATTCTATTTGGAAAATGATGTATTTTTTGTATTTTATAAGAACTAAGAAATCTTATAAAAAAGTAGACTTAAGTTATAGCGAACCTCGTATAGCATTGTTGGGATAACGAGAGTAGCCGGGTCACATTCTGTAGTCGTGATCTATACTTCTCCACCTTGCTCTTCTGCATCACAATCTTCACGGCTGCATATGACCTCCGACGAAGACTCGGGGAATCGATGTCTCGTCCTAGCTCTTGAACGAGGAGATCCAACTCCTCGGAAGCCTGCCTGCAGAGATTAAAACTTTGCACCGCAGGCTTGCTGTTGACAAGGCTGGCCACGACAGATTCCTGCGCTATGTCGGCTTCACCCATAGCTAGGATGGTGCTGAATGCTTCGATTTCCAGCATGAGCCATTTAAGGTCTTCGGGTGCATCACGGATCTGGCCCCAGCAGTCTTTCAGTTTGGTGATTGAAGTTGCCAACTGAACCACGACGGTGCCGAGGGTGATGGAGCTTGCGAAGACACCAACGAGTTCGGCCATGGCTGTGGATGCGAGTCTTTAAAAAGTTATGATAACTGTCAAACGCAACTTAGGAGAAAAGCACAACTTAGGAGATAAGATGGAGAAGATGGAGAAGATGGAGAAGATGGAGAAGATGGAGAAGATGGAAACATGGAGAAGAGAAGGGGGGATTTTGACGTTAGGAACGAGGCTGAGGGCTGGGCGCCTAAATATGGAAACTCGAGATTGAGCGCTTGACCATGCATACCCCGGCATCTGCTTGCTGCTTACTGGCAGCCTCGCAATGAGCCTTATGAACTGCCTAATTCGCGGTGAGGAAATGAGAAGAGAGATGTGAAAATGTGAAAATGTGAAAATAAATATCTACTTAGATTAGACTTGAGAAGGAGTTTACGCTTAAGTTTCCGAGAGTATATTTCGCAACCAACCTCCGATCGCATACCTTACAATGGACAGATGGTTTCTATTCATTATTTATGACTATCCAATCACCACGTCGCCCTATTATACATAAGCGCATTAGCTTCAACGGGGTATCATCACCAACTGAAATTTCGTCCAAATCCCCTCCATCTAGAAATGCCCGTCTGCGCTGTGCTTTTCCTCGAGCGTCAGTTTGAATTTGAAGCTTCAATAGCCTAGCGTTCTGTCCTATATTTCTCTCGATGCGCATGCAACGCAACAGGCACAGTCGAGAAGGGTCATTGCCGTATCCTCAGACTTGAAAGCTGATATCACTTCCCCGCTGCATCCGTCATATCGATATCCTTCGTAACGGCCTGCTTCCTGCACTCGCTGCAATACCACTTGATTCTGCTTCGCTTCGGCGGAGCATCAGGGACGCAATCGCGGTGAAACATCCGAGCAGGACATCTCTATTTCATCTCTGTCAGCATTGCACAGCCAAATGTTCTCTCTGAATCAAAATTGCTCAGGGAAAAACGATGTAGCAGAGAGGAAAGGAAGAGAAAGAAGGTGGTAAATGCGTACCTTTCCGGTATCAGCGGCGCAAGCCACCATGTGGGCCGGGTGCACGGGTTCGCCGCAGGAGCATTCGTCCGCAGCCCGATGTTTTGCCTCTCGGGGCCCTTGGATGAGGTCGTTCTCGGTCGGCGGCGGGAATGGTTGCTTTATCATGAGGCTTTCGGTTCCCTTTCCTTTGTTTTCGTGTCTGGACTCCTGGGCTTCTTCATCCAGATCCACGGCGTCCGCATCGACCATCTCTTTGTCTCCATCCACCGTCTCCTCCTCCGCATCCTCAACTTGCTTAAGTTTCTCCAGATAGTTCAGTGACTTGGCCCGGAACTCCAACGTAATCTCGTCGTCCCAATGCAACTCCTGCAGCTGGAACTTCGCCGGTTCAATCCTTCCTGGTCGTTCGACAAACCACATCGTGTTCGACGTGAAGAACTTATGGAGCAGCTTTTCATGCGACATGCCGCCCTTCCCAACCCCAGCTGTACCCTTAAATTCCTCAAAGTACCTCTCGTATTCTTTCTCATCTTCGGTGGTGTCGTGGCACATTACATTCGCCATCCGCAGGAATTGCTTTGCGCTAGGGACGTGCTTCTTAATCTTGCAGTTGGCGGACAAGTAGCTGCGGATACGGTTCTGATGCGTATTAAAGGGCTTATTGTTCTCGGTCCGAGCATTGCCGGCGGCAACAATGAATGCGTCGCAAGCTTTCAATACATTGTCGGTGACGACGTATTTGTCCTTCCGATATTCCAAGATGAGTTTATCCCATAGAGCCATCCAACCATTCTCCTCATCCTCTATGTCTGCAGCCGTCCAATTCCGATACTTAGTGCTTGTCTTCAAGGTAGACTTGTCGAAAGAACTCGAATTTCGAAGAGGTCCCGTTTGGAACATCCTCAAGCAGTCTTTCAAGCATTCCCGGTCAATCCTGCGAGTCCAAGCCAGGGCAATGAGGTGTTTGGCGAATTCCTTCTTCCGGCACGGCTGCTCCGCAAACCAAGTAGTATTGATAGTGATAAAGTCTTTCAATATCATTGGAAGATACACCATTGAGGTTTGCCGCTGCCGCATCATATAGGAGTCCCATTGGTTCATGAAGTCTTTCTCTTCATCCGTAATGTCGATGTAGTCGTTTGTCATGTCCTGATGTCTACGGATGCGCCAATCCCAGGAGACAGTAGACAGCGGTAAAGGTTCACCAGGCTTGAAAACCCGTCTCGTGGCAATGTCATAGAGTGGCTTGGCGGTTTTTGGGACAAGAACAACTAGCCCGGCAGATTCTTCTACTGTTGAATGTTGTGTGATTTCTGAAAGGTTCTCTTCGACTTGTGAATTACCATCATCCTCATCTGCACTATCCTTGTCCTTCTGCAGCTCAAGAGCCCCAGAGATACTGAGTCGACGACGACGCTTTGCTGGCCTTGGAGGTGTGGAGCTTGAGCGTGAGCACGGGTCAGGAGAGGTATTTGGCGAGCTCATCTTTGATGGCATATCTGAAATCTCAGCTGATGTTGACAGGCGCTTTTCTTGTGCGTGCTCAACCGTCTTCTGAGCCATAATACTCAGAGGAAGTTGAGTTGCTGTGGGAGGATTGGAATTCTCCGTGGACACAATTATTCCGTTGACCGGCTTAGATCTGGGGAGAGTAGGTGTGCCGTCAGAAGGAAATGTGATCTCCGGCGGCTTCTGAATGGTGATAATGTAAGGCGGAAGCTCTGTCGAATCCCGAATCTGGAACTTGACACTGTCGTGATTGTCTCTCAAGTGGCGAAAAATAGACTTTATATTGTCTACTTTGGTGAAACAAAGAGCACAAGTATAATCGTCAAAGCTAGTCTCCGTGCACCCTTGGCCTTCACCATTATTAAGCTCAACTCTCCAGATACACAGTGGGTTGTCAACCAATTTCAGGATAGGATCTGTAGTATCACGGAGGCCAAGTTGCGGCGTTTGCCAGGCTGTCTCAAACGTTAGTAAGTGCAGCGTCTTGTTTTCAACAGTCTGCCGATTGAATCCCAACATGAGGCCTATAGGGGTTTCTGCAGAGAGTGCACTTCCCGGCAGGAGCTCCGTCTCAGATACAATCCTAAGATCTCGAGTACTATATTCTCCTCTCTTTAGTTCCTTCCCAATGGCACTGTTGTGGAAAATCGTATCTTCCAGCCCAAGAGGTGGCCACACTCGCCCATATGTTGCTTCCAGGCGGAAATACAACATGTATTTCTCTGCAAGTCCGAATGAATTAGCAATATCTGGCTCATCCTCATCATCCGTCATATTGTAATCGCTGTCAAAGGAGTCTCGCAGAGTGCGCCTTGGGAGAGGCTTCGACACGTAGAGCATCCTGAGAGGAATGACAAACGGCGGTATGTGTATTTCCGTCTCTGGGAACTCTCTAGCTGCATTCCAAGAGGTTGTTACTGTTCCTTCTTCAGAGACATGAACGAGTTCCTCGTGGAACGCTGTTGAGGCTCCGTTCCTGTACTCCATTACTGGATAGGAGATACGCACAGAACACCGGGTCTTGACAGGAACACCATACATCCTTCTCGGGATGGTAGACTCGTGCTCGTCGCCATCTTTGTCAACGATGCCCGTGACCTTAATTGTCAATGAGGGATCCTCCGCTTTCTTTGATTTCTTTGCTTTCTTTGTTCTCTTTAGAGCTTGAACTTGGCCTTCAGCTTGACCTTGAGCTCCAGCTTGAGTCAAGGCACTCCTATTCATCCTCTCCTCAAGATGGTTCATTCCTATCCTCTGGCGTTCCTCTGATCTGGTAGCCTCTTGCCTGGAATGTTCTGAGCTTGTTGGACGAGGAGGACGACGTCGAGGACGACTGTCGAGGTGAGAATCCGAAGGCTGCGAAAACTGCGATCCCATATCGTCATTGAACAATTGCTTCAGGTTCCTCTTTAGAAACGTTGTCCTCCTCACTGATCCTGACCACTCGTTGGGCCCTCTGAGGACGTCCATGGCTGCTTGCATAGGCCGTCCTCAGCATAAAGAATGTCGGTTTGTTGTCTCATCTGGGGACGGAGGATGATAGGAAAAATGAACCTATGGAACCAGGAACCTCACTTGAAGACCAGAGGTTGAGAGAGCAGTCACGAAGATATGGCAAAGATATAGGATGATAGGATAATTTGAACTTGTGGACTGCATATGAGTTTCTCGATGCTGTGAAAAACGTGATATCTCATATATCAGATCGTCTCGATGTTCCCGTCGAGGATCAGGGGAAATGGCCAGGTGTGGCGTCTGAATTGTGGCTGAGATGTCGTTTTCTGCCACAGCTGGTCAAGGCTGCACTAGCGCCGTTGGAACGACGTGAGGCTGACGATTTCTTTTGGCGGGGGATTTTATTTTCAGCCTCAGCATCTCCATCTCCAAATCTATAAAACCACACATTATACTGGAGAAATCTCCTTATATATCTAATAAAATATATAAGATGTTTTCTTTAGTCGAGCCAGATGCATGGGTCTGCCTCCGCCTACCCTCCGACACCCTCAAAGTCGTTCAAATAACCCCCAATACGTGAGTGTCAACGCACCGAGTGAGCTCCTCGCACTCCCTCTCCACCACCTCCTCCAAATCCTAACTCTGGCCTCCTAGCACCATCTCCCTTGGCAAATACGGCGCCTTCCAAAGCAACCTCGTCATCTCGCGGCCCTACCACCTCACCTACGAAATCCGCGACCGCGTCGACGGCGCACCCTCCTCCTTACGCATCGTCCCTGCCTCCGAGATCCACGCCGACACCATCGCCGAAGAAGAAGCAGCAGCGAATCCTTCGGCCTCCTCAGATACCATTCCTCTTGGCGGCGATGGCGTGCAGTTCGAGCTCGTCAACCCTGCCACCGGCGAAGTCCTGATGCGCTCGAACCGCGAGACAATCGACGACGCGGCGCGGCAGACGATGACGATGGAGGAAATCGAGATCCTCAAGCGCGACGGCTCCGACGCCGGCAAGGACCTGATTGCGAAACTGATGCTCTCGCACACGGCTTTGGACGAGAAAACGGCCTTCTCGCTCGCCAAATACAAGCTGCTCAAGACGAAGAAGTATCTACGCCGGTTCACGGTGCTGCCGCTTGATGTGCCAATGCTGACGCATTGGCTGATTGAGCAGAAGGACGCGGCGCGGATATTGGAGATGAGGGACGAGGTTCTCGCCCTCGTCGGGTGCTGGGCGAATGTGCATTTCAGTGGAGATCCGTTCGGGCTCGCTTCTCCTCCTGCGTCGCCAGATCTACCTCCACAGGGCCGCTGGCTCGTCGTCGACGAGGTCGGCGGACTCCTGGTCGCCGCGATGGCTGAGCGCATGGGCATATTATACCCCTCCTCTTTCTCCGAGCCCACACCACCACAATCACCCACCGCCACAGCGAGAGACGCCGACGAGGCGGACTCCGCACACGACACCCTCTCCAACCCCCCTTGCAGCTCAAACACCCTCACCCTCCTCCACCCCAACGCCCAGCCCAACCTCTCCCTCCTAAAATACTTCCACTACAACCCCGACGCGCCCACACCCTCACACCCACTATCCTCGCACCTCCTCTCCCTCTCCTGGCTCCAACTCATCTCGCCCTCCTGCGACAGCACCTACTCCACCCCACCCCCCTCTGCCACCCCCGCCGAGCTGCAGGCCATGAAATCCGGCAAGCGGGGCCAATACTACCGCAAACGCCGCCGCTATACGCGCGTGCACACGATCGTCGATTCGACGCGCGCCGGCGGCTTCGACGGCCTCGTCGTCGCCTCCCCCATGGACCCCGTCACCATCCTGCAGCACCTCGTCCCGCTGCTCCGCGGCGGCGCCCCCATCGCCGTCTACAGCCCGAACATCGAGCCGCTGACGCGCCTCGCCGACTGCTACAGCACGAGCCGCCGCACGGCGTTCATCACGAGCCCGCCCGCCGACGGCGACCTGACGCAGTGGAGCGGCACGGAAGACTTCCCGTTGAATCCGACGCTGTTGCTCGGTGCGGGCGTGCAGACGAGTAGAGTTAGGGAGTGGCAGGTGCTGCCCGGACGGACGCATCCGTTGATGACAAGCAGAGGTGGGGCGGAGGGGTATGTCTTCACGGCTACGAGGGTTATTCCTGCCGAGGGCAAGGTGGAGGCTAGGGGTAAATATAAGAAGAGGAAGGTGGAGGAGGGCAGTGCAGCGCAGACGCCTGGTGTAGAGACGCCCGAGGTGGTTGAGACGAAGACGGAAGACGTGGTAATGGGCGAGGATGTAACGTTATAGCATGCATAGAACAGCAGCAGCGGCCATATAGCAGATAATGCGTCATAATGTGTATCATACGTTCTCTCTCTTCCTCTCTCCCCCCCCTTCTTGCTTTTGATACTCCATTTACCTTCCGCCGACCGTCTCGTATCCTCCGCACTCCCGCAATCACAGCCACATCCATCCCTCGCATTCAAATCCCTCATCTATAAACTCTTCCCCATAAACTTCCTCTTCGTAAAGCTCAACCACCACTTACTCGGCCTATCGCTGCCATCCTCATAAATCCGCGCCAGCAACCTGAGTGCCAGTTCCTGCCGGACCTGCATCAGGTATTGTTTCAGGACCTCGGCGTCCTGGCGGTTCGCGGGGGCTTCGAACATCTAGACCTCGTTGTTAACTACTGCTCCCCTCACAATGTGCAACGTCGAACAGCGACTGATCGCATCCCCTAACAGGGAACGGATGCACAGAATCGGGAGAAGGAGCCGTACCTGGTTCAGCGGAAATCCTGGGTCGCCCGGGATCGAGAAGTTGGTGTCGAGCGCGATATTCTGGACTTCCTTCTGCGCCTCCCTACATTTTTATATGCGCAATCAGCCTCTGCCCGCTTGTCTTTGCCGCCTCGCCTGGTCCGTCTGTGCGTGCATGCTCATAGTAATTCTAGATTTCACTGCGCTCACAGCTTCTTCGCGCCATGATGTTGAATCATCGCACGTCCCTCCTTGTCTCTCCAGCATCCTCTCCCCAAAAATCTGGACCGACTCACCTCGCGCTCATCCCCGGCCGAACCTTCCCCAAACACTCGCTAACCCACAAAATCCCATACACCAACAGCCGATCCGCCGTCCCCTTAATCTCAAAGTTCCGGAAAAACGTGTTCGCGCGGAACAGGCCCAGCACCTCGTCCAGCGCGTCGTAGCTCTCGCTGTCGGGCTCGGGGCTCTCGGACGGCGGCAGCGGGGACGGAGGCAGTGTGTAGGCCGGGCCGCGCGTGCGCGTGCGCAGCGGCAGGAGCGGGAAGTTGCCGATCAGCCGAAGGTCGGGCTCGGAGTTGAAGATGGAGTTGTAGGCCTGGTGGGGGGAGGGGGGTTAGTTGGGAGCGCATGGCCTTGGAGGAGTGCGATTGAGCGGGAGAGAGCGTGGAGGAGATGGAGGCGGATGAATGTTTGGAAGGGGGGTGGAAAGGGAGAAGGGAGAAGGAGAATAGAGAATGGACAGCTTACAGGCATCTTGTTGTGTTGGGATGCAATGCGCCTTGGATGGCTGGAGATTGGACACGGAGTTGGAGATGGGAGACAGCAAGGTGGGGTGCGATGGCCCTCGTCGTCATCTGTTGTGGTGGCTCCTCCCGCGGTTTACCCGATTGACGCGCGCTTCGTTGCTTCGATGACAACCATCGATCGAATGCTGACACAGCCGCATGTATCACTCTGGATTGGCGATGAACGACGTTAAAGGAGTTCGGTATTACACCTAGCTGCCGAGTAAGGTAAATTTGAGAATAGAGACATTATAAAGACGCGTTGAGCTACTTAATCAGGAGATAGTCCAGGGAAGGCACCACTTAATGATCAGTCGTATCCGACCTGGATTCCACAGTGCAAGGTGAACGTCTTGTATAACACCGTCAATAAGCAGATAAAGGCATCCTTCACAACACATACGAGCTGACTTGTAACCACTCTCAATCTCAGGCGAACCATATCCCATCTCACGTATTCCATTCCGTGCTATCTATGCTCCTAACATTGCCCCCTAGAGTTACTACACTGTGCAAGCAGCCTCCCCCGCCTTGCCCCCTCCCAAAAAAAACCCCCAAAAAAAAACCTCCCATGGCTAGATCTCAACTCCACCCCAATCCTCATTCTCCCCCCTCAAACTACCCTCCCAATTTCTGTCTCTCCCCTTCCCATCGCCGACTCCATTCCAATCCCAATAATCCGACAACAACCCATACATAATATACACAACTTCCTAGCGCCTAAAATCCCTCTCCTCCAAATGCCTCCTCTCCTCAATCACCCTCCGATCCTCCAACTCCCGCTGATACGCCTCCTCGGCCCTGCGATCAATCCCCGCCCCAAACCCCTCCCCGCGCATCATCCCCCGCCTCAACATCGCCTCCTCCTCCTGCTGCCTCTGCTGCTGTGCCGTCATCCTCTCCATCCCTTGTTGCTGCTGCTGCTGCTGCGGAGGCGGCGCATACCCCCTGCCCCCATGCGTCTCATACGACGGCGTATACGCCCGCTGCGGCGCCAGCCCGTACGCGTGCTGCGCCTGCGCATTCATCTGCTGTCCCAGAGGCGACGCGCGCGGCTGTGCGGGCTGAGGCTGCTGCGGGAAGCGAGATGGCTGGAGCGTGTGCTGTTGTGGGGGTTGCGCTTGGTACGGTGGAGGCACTTGGAGCTGCGGGCTGCTGTAGCTGGGCTGCTGCGGTGCTTGGCTCGCTGATGGCGGTAGGCCTTGCTGTTGCCGGCCGTCGAAACTGCTGTGTCGCGAGCCGTGGAGGGAGGCGTGGGTATATGCGAGGTTGGGCGACGCGGGGTGGTGGGAAGAAGTGGCGAAGGCTATCGAACGATGTTGCGGCTGTTGCGACTGCTGCGTCTGGTACGGCATCGTGATTTGAGGCGAACTGACTGCGGTTTGCTGATGCTGATGTTGCTGCTGGATCAAGTATTGTTGGTGAGCATAATAGTCGCCCCGCTCAGGTGCGTTGGATTCTAACGGAGACCCAGCGTGCTGCCGCGTTTGAGGTGGCGGCTGAGTATTGGGGACCGAGTATGGAGATCTCTCATGGCTCATGACCTGCCCTTGTGGTATAGTACTAGCCCGTTGTGGCTGAGACACTATATTGCCGCGAATATCGCTCAAGGAAGACTCTCGTCTAATATGAGATGGCTGAGAGCTCATCTGACGAGGAGGTTGTTGATATGGCTGTTGTTGCGGCGCTGGAGAAGGAGACGGCTTCATAGCAGAAGGCTGAGGTTCCGGTGCACGCTTTGGTGCCACTGGCTCGCTTGGCTCGTCATTAAGTAGTGACATGATGCTAGAAGTCTTCCGGACCGGCTCTTGTTGGCGAAGCGCTGCAACTGCTGGCGGCTGCGGCGGAGGAACCGAGGACTGCTGTTGATGGGGAGGAGCACTCATCGTACTTCGAGATATCCCTGAAGGTGCCGAAGTGGCTGACGTTGGCGGACCTGTGCTAACCTTCATATCGTTCAATGCACTCGAGAAATTTCGCGGCTGCGGCGGCGGATATTGGGTTTGAGTTAAGATTTCGGCAAGTCTCTTTTTCCTTTCCCTTTCCTCGGCACGTACGGGTGAGTTTGGCTCGTTGCGTAAGTGGCCAAGTGTACCACGCTGCTGGAGCTGTTGGGGATGTTGTGGAGGATATTGCTCGAATTGGCTAAAGTTCTGCATATCCGTCTCCTGCTTCAATCGGAGTTGTTGCTGACGAGCTTGCTGACGTTGCTCTTCTTCCAACCTCAAAGCTTGTTGTCTCTCTAATTGAGCTTCTTGTGCAACCATATGAGATCGCTGAGTGGTTCTCACAGGGTCCGAAAGAGGCAATGGCTGGGGTGAAGGATGTGAACTAGAAGCTTGCAAGATAGGACGACGACTGCTGTCGTTATTGAAATATCCAAGTGGTGGTCCTCGCGGTGGCCTTTGTTGTTGCATTTGCTGCACAATGTTCTGTGTCTGCGGGATATGCTTGGTCGGGGATGGTGCTGAGCGAGCAGCATTGGCAGCTTGAGGCAGAGATCCTGCTTGAGCAAGTGCGGGAAAGCGCGCAACGGCAGTTTGTGGTGACGATTCATGTTGGCCGGCTAAAGGATGGCCGGGAGAACGTTTGTCGTCGAGCTCAAAGTTTCCTATAGCGCCACTTGGCCTAGCCATTGGAGGTGCAAAACTATCGAAGCGGCCAGTGCCTGGAGGCATATTTGCGGAAAACCGGATGCCAGGACCCTGCTGCGGAGGCAATTGGCCACCCGGATACATTTCGTCAATATCATCGGGCATCGGACCAAGACCAAGAGGTCGTTGAGGCGATCCGGTAGGCCCATCGTATTTCCTCTTGATGGGATGATTCGTGGGAGTCGGTGGAGGGCCAGTCGATTCTCCTCGAGCCCTTTTCTCATCAGCAATTCTGGCAATCTCCTCCAAGTCCGATTTGCCGGAGTCAATCTGGCGTTGATAATAATTCTTCACCTGTTGTTGAAGGTTAGCGACACGCCGACTTTTATTGGAGTCAGATGGCACTATGAGCCAGTTGTGAAAAACGGTGGTGTATACCATTATATGGGTCTTGGACGCCATCCATTTTGCAATTCCATGCCAATCAGTCCCAAAATGTTCAAGAAGCATGGGAAAGTCATTCTGCTCTGGAACACTCCAATAACTCGAGGTCGGAGCCGCCGCATTGTTCCGTTGATTTTGTTGCTGTGGGTCGTACGCAGCTCCTGGCGGTGCTGAACCCAGACGATCCTGGCCAGGATGGGTTTGCAGTGGCATAGTTACATCATGACTTGCAGTAAGAGGGACAACCTGCTTTTCTAGAACCACACTTGGCGTTGTATAAGGAGGAGGAATCAACGAAGGTCCATCCCATGGCGCAGTTGGTCCGGAGAAACGAGCAGGCTCCGGCGGAGGAACGATGGGTTGCTGCCATTCCTTGATTGGAAGCGGATGTGGTACTGGCACTTTCGATTCCTCGCGATTCTTAGGTGCAGCAGTGCTTGGAGCTGCGGCAAGCAACTGACTGTTCTTGGTTTGCTTGGCGGCCTTTTCACGAGATGCGGCGGCCTTTCCTTTTCGCTTCCCAGTTGTTGGCTCGCCGTTGCTGTCTTTCGGCGTCGCCGCAGCGCGTCGTCCTGGCGCCGGTACCGCAGTGGCATTGGCATTATCAGATTCGTTTGGTGCAGCTTCAATGCCAAATGTAGGCGCAGCAGCTCGTTTTGGCCGACGTCGCTCATTGGTCCCTTCAGCAGGTTCTTCTTCGACTTCATCACGCCCAAGCGCAACTGTGTGCACGCTGGTCTTTGGCTTTCGCTTCCTTCCTTTGCTCCTGAGTCGCCTTTTCAGCTTTTCCTTGAGATGCAGCTCATGCTTGACAAGATAATAATACTGAATGCAGTGCTTGTAGTTTCGGCCAGGCAGGGCTTCCGCAATCTTGCCCCATTGCTTTGGAAACTCAAGCATTGCTTTCTCGAAATTCTCCGTTTCCAATTCGGTGAAGTCGGCGATGGGCGGCAAGACCTCGAACATAGCCAGGGCGCGATCAGGCGAGACCAGATTGGTATAGTCGCCAAAACGACTCGATTCGCGTTCATCCACGCTTAACATGTCAGGAATGACAGCTTCTTTTTCGTCGGCAGCCTTTGCCTTCGCAACACGGTCTGAGCGTTCTCGCTGCTCTCGCGCTTCAATCTCGGATTGTCTCAACAATCTTTCAATATCATGTTCTGTCGCAAACCTGCTGGCGGCGCGTCTACCCTCTGTTCGATTTTCAGAGGGTGCAAGGCTCGCGGCACGGCTCACTTCTGCAGCCCGATGTGCCTCCCAACGCTCTCGGCACCGAACCGCCAGTGGATCATTGGATCTATGGAACAAAATCCATTCCTTATATTTTTGCTTGAATATGCGGGAATTCTCTTCGACCTCCCTATCACGAATGTCGGCCTTGGCTTCAAGACTTGCGACCAGAAAATCCATTACATTAGGATCCGGCTCAACACTCTTCATGAAGTCCGTGTCCAAATTCCAAGAAGTGATGGCAGTGAATGGCAACCTTGATATTGGAGGTGTCTTCATCTTCTTCCTGACTGCTTCGAGTGCTTGTTGCTCTTCGGCGGCACTTTCGTCACCAAGCTCGTCTGCTGGAGGTACTGACATTCTCATCTTAACCTTTGTTTCCAGGACAAGCGATTCTAGCTCTGCTGAAGGAGTGGCAATTTCAGGTAATTTCTTCGGGGCGGTAGGAGGCGATACAGCGATGAGAACAGCGGCTACAGCATCCACAATAGGTATGTGATCTAATTCCATAGGGGTTGATATTGGTGCATCGGCCGGCTTCACAGAAACTTCTTTTGGCTCGATAACAGGCTCTGGGGGTGTTGGTGGTGGTACAGGCGACCGAAGTTGCGACTCCTCATTGAAAGGCATCGAAATAGACGTGAACATCTCCAGAGTATTCGATGGGGTACCTTGGCTAATCTGATTCTTCACCTTCGATATCTCATCTTCGAAATAATCATCGTCGATATCCGAGTCAGATGCTTCTTCATCTTCAGGACTAATGTAATCTGTCGGCGGCTTCCTAGTCAAAGTTACGATCTCCTCCCGCCTTGGTGTTTCATCGACTTCGCCCGCTTCCATCATCGAGGTATCGTGGTCGCCCGTGTCCACCAACTCGGGCTTCTCAACAACATCCTTCAATACCTCAGGCTGTGCAACTCTTTCCGGAGTCTTGGGCTTGGGCGGCTCCTGGGGTTTCCTATCAATGGGCGGCACCGTCGTCTCAAGTTTGGCAGACATGGCTAGCAATTTCGGATTAGTCCATTGTATACTCCCCGGGTATTCCTGGCGTCCACCATATGAATGAGGGGATCTCTCACTACGTGGGCCAGTAGGTATCGCGACTGTTGCCGATACTGATGCCGTCTGTCCGCCACTCGCATTACTGACGACGGACCCGAACGCTGGAACTTCCGGAGCCTGAGGCGGCGGTGACGGGTTCTCGCGTGTTTGAGATAGCGCGATCGAAGAGAGTGGTCTTGGTACGTAAGATTTGTCCCAGGAGTCCGGCGGACGGTCCTGTCGAGGACGATCGCGTTCTGGGGATCTGCTACGACGGCCACGAGGCTCTCCACGAGAATCGAAGTATATTCCGCGTCCTCTTCCACCACGAGGCTCCCAGTCACGACCGCGACCTCTCATGAGATCGCGGGAGTCATTTCGTATTGGCGACCGTGGCCTTCCTCTTGGCGAGCTGGCGCGAATCTTCAGCGCGCGACCACCACGAAAGCTATCACGCCTGTCTCGCTCCGATCTGTCTCGGTCGTCCCAATCTCTGTCGTGTCCCCGGTCATCGCGAAATGGTGGCAGTGGTCCTCGATCGTCCCTCCTGTCTCGAAAATCGCGGTCGATATCGCGAGGAAGTCTATCTCGACTGTCCTCCCGCCAACCACCACGTCCTCGACCTCCTCGCCCGCGTCCTCTGAAATCGCCCGAGAAGCTGTTCGCGCGAGGGCCACTCGGAATGTTGTCGCCAAGCGCCTTCGGACCTCGCGGGGGCTCCCGACTGGGGAAGTCCCTCATCAAGTCGCGGCCGGATTCGCGGTAGTTCTCGCGCGGAGGGAAGTTGCTGCTCCCACGGATGTCGGGCCCCGGCCGGTAGTTGTTCTCGATGCCGCGCGGAGGGCCGTTGAACTGTCCTCCACCTCCATCTCGCTGATCATTGTATCGATTTGGGGATCTGTCGCGAGGAGAGCGACGGGAATCGCCGCCCGAGTCAGGTGGTGGATAGCGAGACCTGAAGAGAGGAAGAGAACGGTTAGGGAAAGGCATTTATACAGACGTGGCATAAGGAGGAGAAGGGGTACTTGCATTCATATTTATGGGCAATGACCCGGTAGTAGTTGAGTTTCAGGCGGAGGGCAGCCAGACAGCGATGGGTCGAAGCGGGAGAGAAAGTAAGTTCGCTGGAGGTTGGAGGCTAGACGTTAGAGACTGAGCCGGGCCGAGGCGCTGTGATGGCGAGTATGGCTTTGCTTCCTTCTCGTAGCCAGAATAGCGATCAAGGCAGGCGAATGTATGAGGGGCCCGTGATGAAGTCCGACAAAGGCAAAGATGATGTTCTGTAGATGTTGTGGTTATGGCGGCTATTGTGGTTATGGTCTGGAAGAGGAGGGATGAGAGGGATCCTGTGTACACAGTACATACATACTTTCTTCTTCTTCTTCCTCTTTGGGTTTGGGGCGCGAGCATCTCGAAAGGCTGCAGGCTAAACCACTCTAGGCTAGTGCAACAGATTCAGACCCATGGAGCAAGGAACTTTGCATGGGTCATCCACATCAAGCGAGGCCTAGCGCCTAGCGCCTGGCTCGTCTGTGCGGCTACATGTCACCAAGCGAGACCGGCGCCTGGCTCGTCTACTCTGCTAAATCTCTCCAAGCGAGACCGGCGCCTGGCCGTCTACTCGGCTAAATCTCTCCATCTCGATCGATGACTCCAGGGGTTTTGCAGGGTCGTGATCGTGATCGTGATCTTGACTCGTCATCCACCCGCGATCCTTTTTTAGGGTCTATTTTTGCCGCGCAGTCTGATTTTATATCTTATATTTGACCCCTCGATCTCTGGCGCTTATATTCATTCTTCGTCTATACACATATATATATTATATATATACTTATATCACTCTTGAATACCCCAAGGTTTGGCATTTTAAGCTTTCAATCTTGCTAGTGTGGAGAAGAAAAAGAAGAAAAAAGCGGATTTTCGTCATTCTGCTTTACTCCTAAGCACTTATCATACTACTACACTTCCGCACCCTTCGAGCGTCTACGTCTCAGGCTCCAAATCCACCACAGTCTCAAAGAGCTGCATAGTTGTCGGCATTCATTTTCCATTCTCACAAGAAGACTCGTGGGCATACATCTCTTTTCTTGCTTATCTATCGAGCATCGATAAACCCATTTTCTCACTGCCCAAAACCAAAAATGGCGGCAAATGCAGCGCCCTCGTCGGCAGCGGCCGCCGTCCTCGTCAAGTCTGAGGAGATGCCCGAGGGTTCACAGAAGGTCGAAGAGCTGGATTTCAACGCCTTCGCCGGCCGTCAGGTCACGGTCGAGGACCTCATCGGCGGCATGACCAACATGGGCTTCCAGGCGAGTTCCATCGGCGAAGCCGTCCACATCATCAACGACATGGTAAGTCACATGATATTGCTCGCTCCATCTCACTCGAGGCGCCGCCCCTATTCTCCCATCCACATCTGACATCCGCCACTAACACATCTCCAGCGAGAATGGCGCGACCCCGAGACCGCCGAGAAGACCACCATCTTCCTCGGCTACACGTCCAACCTCATCTCCTCCGGCCTGCGCGGCACCCTGCGCTACCTGGTCCAGCACAACCACGTCTCGGCCATCGTCACGACCGCCGGCGGCATCGAGGAGGACTTCATCAAGTGTCTCGGCGACACCTACATGGGGTCATTCTCGCTCCCCGGCGCTGCCCTGCGCGCTAAAGGCCTCAACCGCATCGGCAACCTCCTCGTGCCCAACTCCAACTACTGCGCCTTCGAGGACTGGGTCGTTCCCATCCTCGACGCCATGCTCGCCGAGCAGGAGGCCAGCCGCGGCACCGACGCCGAGATCCACTGGTCCCCGAGCAGCGTCATCCACCGTCTGGGCAAGGAGATCAACGACGAGCGCAGCGTCTACTACTGGGCCTACAAGAACAACATCCCCGTCTTCTGCCCTGCACTCACGGACGGCAGCCTCGGCGACATGCTCTACTTCCACACCTTCAAGTCCGCCCCAGCGCAGCTGCGCATCGACATCGTCGCCGACATCCGCCGCATCAACACCATCGCCGTGCGCGCCAAGAGGGCCGGCATGGTCATCCTCGGCGGCGGTGTCGTCAAGCATCATATCGCGAATGCGTGTCTGATGCGCAATGGCGCCGAGAGCGCCGTCTATATCAACACGGCGCAGGAGTTTGATGGGAGTGATGCCGGGGCAAGGCCCGACGAGGCTGTGAGTTGGGGGAAGATTAAGGCGGACGGGAGGAGTGTCAAGGTATGCTTTCTCCATCACTATGATCTCGCACCGTGGACGGGCGCCTTACTGACGGATTTAGGTATACTGCGAAGCCACGGCCGTCTTCCCCATGATCGTCGCCGCCACGTTCGCAAAACCGGGCAGCAAAGACTCGGCACAGAAAGTAGAGTTAACATCGGCATAAACAATCTATCAATGTTGAAGTTAAGTCAAGTGCACCTCGTCCCGCTCTTTGCATGCGACATGACCCGTGTAATCCACCACGTTGCGCCTATTAAGCCACTTGAATCCAGCTCTTCGTCGCCTTTATCCTCTCTTCATACTCCGCATCAATCGCGTCGTTCTTCCTCTTCTCTATCAGATTCCACATCCTCCTACAGATATGCTCCGGCCTCCTCCGCTCATCCAACCACGTGCCCCAATGGAACTTCCTCCCATACTGGCAAAACACCCTCCACTCCCTGATCTGTTCCTCCACCCTCTCAATCCGCTGTCCCTCCCCCTCCACCTCCCCTCCACCGTCCCCCTCGACCTCCGTGTCCCCATCCTCGCTCCCCTCCCGCTCAAACGTCGTCGTCTGCCCCCCATTCCACACATACGTCACGCTCTTCTCTCTCCGCGGCCACCTCAGCAAGCCAATCTCCAGAATTCCCACCGGCCCGACCCACCAGCTCGTCCTGCCACACCTCGACTGTATGAGCTGGTGCTCGCACCGCATCATGTCTGGACACTTTGTGCACAGTTGTTTGGGTCTTTGTCTCGCAGCTTTGTCCATCATCATCTCCGCGGCGTCGGTGAGGAGGTCGGCCTGCAACGGCGAGGCGGGGAGCGTGTCCGCCGACTCGGTCTCAGACTCATCGGATTCAGAGGCATAGACGGCAGCGGTCTTGCGGTCTTTGTTTGATGCTCGCCGAGCAGTCGTGCTTGCTGCTCTCTTGGATGGTTTGGTGACCTTCCCGCTGGGTTCCTTAGGCGAGGACTTGCCGGCGGCGGGACCTGATGCTGAGGCCGGGGCGGATGTCTCGACCGAGGCTTTGGATGTTGGATGGCGAGAGCGGGTGGAGCGGCGGGGGCCGGAAGAGGGGGTCTCGAAGATTTGGGTGGGAGGGAACCCGTCGTGCGAGGATAGCTCTCGGACCACTTGAGGGGCGCTGACGATGCCGGGAGCCATTGTGGGTGGTGTGTTTGTTGTGCGATGGGAGATTGGAGATGGGAGATGGAAGCGCGGTTTCAATACAAGGTATATAAGCCAACACGTACGAGCTTGACAGTCGTATGCTTATACTTATTATATTCTGAGAGATGAAAAGGTCCGTCCCAGTCCTGGATATGTAAAGACGACTTGTTCGGAGGATATAAGGCCAAAAATACAGATCAATAAACAGTGATGGAGAGAGGATGGAAGGAGAATAGACAGGACAAATAGGAAGAGGAATTCCAATTCTCAAATCGACTGGGAAAGGTGTAGCCTTCTTGACAATCCTACCACGTCACGGAACGAAAGACTAAAAACAGAATCCCAGTAACTCCACAGCTCAAACATAACTGAGAATTCGCAATGTATAAGAATACTCATCTGGGCCAGAACATAGATGGTTGATAGGTGGTTGAACATCGGCGTTCAAGCAGAACGAGGTATAACGGTCAGACGCCATTTTGCAACCTGAGTAACGGCATTGGGAGGGCCTCAGATAGGACATAGTAATAGTAAATGCACTCGTCACATAGGAATCCCAAATTGAATCCAAAATTCATTCTGAACACGATCTGTCGATGAAGTTGCACTTTGATAAGGTTGAAGCAGTGAGAGAGCCGAGGAGATCTGGACGAGGCTGAGGATGAGGGTGAGGCTCAACATCGATGGCAGCTAGCTCGCTTATCCCAGCCTCGTCCATGAGGCTACATACCGCAATCAACATTTTGACGACGCCTCTCCATGACGCCGACGAGTAAACAAAAGATTGCCTCCACCAGCCTCCATTTGCACTCACTATAGCACGCTTGTGATCTGCCCACAATGTCGTCCCTCTACAACCTCGAACCGCAACCCACCGCCTCCTGCATCCTCCACACCACCGGCGGCGACATCTCCCTCGAGCTCTGGGCCCAGCAGGTCCCGCTCACCTGCCGCAACTTCCTCCAACACGCCCTCGACGGCTACTACAACAACACCGTCTTCCACCGCCTCGTCCCCGGCTTTATCCTCCAAGGCGGCGACCCCACCGGCACCGGGTCGGGCGGCGAATCCATCTACGATGGCGGCGCATTCGGCGAGCCGCGCCCGCCCGAGGGCAACGGCGTCTGGCCGATGGAGGAGCGCAAGGGCAAGAATGCTGGGCCGCGTGGCGCAGGCTTCAAGGACGAGTTCCACAGTCGGTTGAAGTATAATAGGAGGGGGTTGCTGGGAATGGCGAATGAGGGCCCCGATACGAATGGGAGTCAGTTCTTCCTGACGCTGGGCAATACGCCGGAGCTGCAGGGGAAGAACACGCTGTTTGGGAGGGTCGTGGGCGACACGATTTACAATCTTGCGAAGATGGGAGAGGCGGAGGTCGAGGGTGATAGGCCGCTGTATCCTGTGATGCTTACGAGTGTCGAGGTGCTGGTCAATCCGTTCAAGGACATGGTTGTGAGAGCTAGGACGGCCGCGCCTGTTATTTTGGAAAAGGCTGCCCCCAAACCGAAGAAGAGGAAGGCGGCGAAGCAGTTGCTGAGCTTTGGCGGAGACGAGGGCGACGCGGAGGAAGCGCCCGTATTGAAGAAGACCAAGTTCGACACGCGCATCGTGATGGAGGGGGAGGACGGAGCTCCCAAAGCCACCGAGAAGAAGGCCGAAGCGAAGCCAGAAAAGCGACTCGAAAAATCCATCAAGAAGCCCATCTCCGTAGAATCCTCGCCCGAACCATCGCCAGCTCCCAAGCCCACAGCCCCTCGAGCGCCCCAAGTCTCAACACGCAATCTCTGCCCCTCCCCCTCGCCCGAGCCAGTCCAGAAAGTCTCATCCCTCCTCGAGCGCACCAACGCGCAAATTGCCGAGCTCAAAGCCTCCATGAAGCGCACCGTGGCCACCGCGCCCGTTGCAGAGAAGAAGAAATCCGCCCTCGAGGCCATGATCCCCCCGACCTCGATCCGCGGACGCAAGCGCCGGCCCGGCGGCGCCGCATCCTCCACCAACGACCAGCAGTCCCTCGATCTGCTGCGCGCGTTCCAGGCGAAACTCGAGAGCGTGCCGGCGGAGAAGGACGTCTCGACGTCGACGCCCGGTGCCGAAGACGGCGAGAAAGCCGGCACCCAGGTATCGGGAGGAGGTGCGGACGAGGACGAGGCGGCGCTCTGCGATCTGCATTTCATCGCCAACTGCCAGTCGTGCAGGTCGTGGGATGCGCACGCTGAGGCTGGGGATCCGGAGGACGAGGACGAGATGGGGTGGATGTCGCATGCGTTGAGTTTCAAGGCGGATAAGCTGGGCAAGGACCTGAAGTATCGCAAGAAGGCGGAGGACGAGCTGGTGGTGATTGATCCGAGGGAGAAGGAGAGGACACTAAAGGAGCAGAAGCGGGCGGAGAGGGAGGCGAGGAGTGGGGGCAGTGTGAGGGAGTGGGATAAGGTCAGGAATGAGAAGATGGCCAGGGCGGCGGGTGCGGCGGGGAGGGGGGCGAGGTAATGCTAAGGCAAAAGCAGTTGTATAGTCCAGGATCTGCTTGTGAAGAACGGCGTTGCCTTGGAAGATGCATGGAATATCAACGAGAGGCTCTAGGATTACCCGGGCTAGGATGTTATGAATATGAGAGTGTCTCGCATACTTTTTCATTGCTCAATGTTTATCGTGTCCCTCCGGCATTGCTAGATATGCCAAGCAACTATTCCGTTCTGTTCATGCCATATATTTACAAAAGCAAGGCAGATATGTCGTGCCGTTGTGTTCCTCCAAGACGCCTGCTTGCAGCCTTTGCTGCCCATCCATCGATCCATAGATAAAGTACACCTTGCACAAACGCCAGCCGCAAGGCCATTCCCATACCACCAATCCGCTATCCCAGCATAAATACCATATCATCATATACTCTTTTACGACGTATCTCACCACGCATAGTCCTCCACAGCCTCATTCGTCCCATCCCAATCCTCGTCCCCCTCCGGCTCGCTGTCCAGAAAATCATCTTCCCTCCATTGATTCTCCGTCGGGCGGAGATTATCAATCTTGAAGTCGACGATCTCACACATACCCTGGATCGTCTCTTTCTCCTCGCGCTTCGCCTCCTTATCCCCTTTTCCACCACTTCCCCTCCTACCCCGAAGCCGAAGTGGCACATCGTCATCCGATTCCTCCTCATCCTGAATGACGCTGGTGGGCGTAGGAGGCGCGGAGGCCCTCACAGGCGACTTCATGCGATGGAAACCCGCCCCCCGCTTGAGATCCTCGAGCTCCCTCTGCCCAGGACGTTTTCGCGGATTACGTTTCGAGGCTACGTCCTGCTCCTCTTCGTGCTCCTCAGATGTCTGCTGCGTTTCGTATTCCTCCTCTTCCTCCTCTGACGACGACGATTCCTTATAATTCAATCTCGCTAACACCCGTCTGCGCTTCGGCGGCGCGGTAGCGGAGCGGAGGGTGCGTCTTCTGGGTTCCGCCTCCTTGCCTGCGACTGGACGGAGTTTGCGCGCGGAACGGGGAATGACAATGTCGTCCTCGTCTTCCTCCGCAGCCTTCCCGGCTCCAGCCTCGGCTTGTGCAGCAAGACGAGTTCTGTAGGCTTCATAAGCGCCGATAGATCGGAGATGTGGATTCGGCGGCGGCGACTTCCGCTTAAACACCCTTTCGAAAGCCTTCATCCACCGATCCCTAAACCCGCCTCGATCTCGCCAACTTATTGAGTCGAGAATAGCCTTGATGACTAGAATACGCAGATCAGGCAATGCACCAGCGCTGTCAAAGAGACTGCGAAAGAACATCTCTGCAGCCTCCACTTCCCATTTACGCAATTGGATAAGCTCCAGAGTTTGAAGGGTGCTTGGCCAGCTAGGAACCTCGCCAGGGAGAAGCAGGTGCTCGAAGAAGGGCTCGGAATCTTTGTATGTCATGTGTAGGTTGTAGTATGTGAGATTCATCTTTAAGCTCGTCAGATACGGACATGCCGCGCCAAGGATGGTGAGGAAGGAGAGGCTGAGCGCTTGATTGTGGTTCAGTGTCAGCGTGCGGAGCTGAGAGCCGTGAGTCAGGAGGAATTCGGCGAGCTCGTCAGATACAAGTTCGCCGCAGGCGATGATATCAAGATGTTTCAGGTTGCGCGGGAGAAGAGTCAGCAATGTCTTATCGACCAGCGTACTGGCTTCGAAAATAAGGTGCTCCAGATTTGGAAGTAGTGATATAGCCTCTGCAAGCATCTTCCCGTATTCAGGCGCCACAAAGCCTGCAGGGATCTTCTTTGGGGGCTCGGGCATTTGATAGTTGACGAAGGCGATTTTGCGCAATTCCCTGAAGCTTGGAGTGCTGTGCAACTCTATCAAACGGCGGAAATCCTCTGGGGCGAGAGAATGCTTGCTGACCATTCTAGAACTCCACCGCCAGCTTCGAAGACGTGTTGGGACACCGTCGACGTTCTTGGCCAGGGCCTGGAATAGTTGGGGTGGATATCGCCATTTGATCGTCTCGTCCAGTCTACGGTATGGAGAGAGGTCTTTTTGGTGGTATATTTCGAGATCGAGGAGGCGGGGACAATTGAAGACAAGGCCGTGGAGGTCTAAGAGTCCTGAGCCCGAGAGGGTATATGCAGCTGTTTGCTGGACTTCGATTTGAAGCTGCTCGATTTTGGAACGATAATTGTACAACATGGGACTTTGGTCGGCCTTTAATAAATCGCAGAGGCTGTGGCATTGGTTAGCTATGCATCTCTTCTATATAGGAGTGGAAGGACATACGTATGAGCTCGTTCCATAGGAGTTAGACAAGGTGAGCGGTATAGTACAGTCAGTGCAGGTTCCGAGAAAGCCCGGCACAACTTCGAAGCCTTCAGCAGCCAAGTCCAGCTTGCTGTCTGTTGGAACGTCCGCTCATCAACGAGAGGGTAGGATGCATATTCAAAGATCTGAAGCAGTACGTGGTATGGAAAGGTCTGCCACGGCGGTATGATTCCAGCGCTGTAGGGATCGACATCGGTCTTCGGCTTTATCTTCTCTTTTAACGCTCCTTTCAGAGGCGCACGATGTTTGGCCGGAGGCTGTCGCCTTTTCGGCCTTGTTTCGTACAATATAACCTCCGGTGAGTCTGAACGTGCGGGCGATGGCGAGGCTGTGCGACGGCGCTTTGCAGATCTCGATGGCGGAGTGCCGCGTCTTCTTCCAGGAGGCGCCTCATAGTCAGCTTCCGAACCAAGCTCCTCGTCTTCGTCGTCCTCGTCAGATGAGGGATCGAGATAGCTGATGGCTGGTTTGGCATGTCTTGAGGAGCGCGGGGCTGCTGCGACACTGACGGATGGCGACTGGCGGCTCGACCTTTGAGGCGCCATGGTGATTTGTGACTTGAATGCTTCAGAGAAGGTCGGGAGTAATGCTGAGGGGTTGCGCCATTGAGCACGTCGAGAATGAGGATGAGGCCTGAAAAACAAAGAAATGGTGATAAGTTTGTGGATGAGCGAGCAGAAGAGGCGGATCGGAGGTATCGGAGTCCCTCCCTTTGATCGTGCACAAACCACGAAAGAGGTGGGACTGCATAGGGTAAGGCTGAGAGATCGATCTTATCTTATCTTATCTTATCCGATTCATGCATGAAACACATCCACCTACGACTCACGAGGCTATGGATATCAAATATACGAAGTATGGCTCGATTCTCTAAATTTGAATATTATAATTCTCAACTATGTATTTAGAATCATTCTGAATTCACATTATTACTTCACCACTTCCGTCGGTCTAAAAAAAAATAGTAATGAGGAACATTTACAGTCTCAAATTGACAAATATTATTTTCTAAAATGATAACTTCATCATAAGTGTATTTATCACCTTGCAAAAGAATAAAATCTAGAGACTAGACTCTAGTAAAGTCACACGTCTAAATTATAAATAAAACAAGACAAAAACTGTCTGTCTGTCAACATCAACTGCTTCAGTGCTTGTTTAAACCAAAGTGCATTCACATCAACTCTAAATTTGCCCATTAATTCTGGATTTTTCTATAAACAAAAATCGGCACTCCAATGCCCAGCCAGATATCTCAGTGCCAAAAGCCGACGCCAAACCTTTAACAGCATTTCGTTTCATTTCGCGTCTCTCGTCTCCCATTTCCTGTGTTATCCGTGTACTCACGTTGGCTACAATTCCCTATCCCGTCCCATCTCGATCCCTCAATCTCTCACATAACCACGCAGTCTTTATCTTTCCCTCCCTCCACCTGCTGCTGTTGCGCCTGCTGTCTCCCTTGTCTTCGCCTCTGCTGCGCAGCTTCCGCAGTCTCACTCCTTCTCCTGCCACTCCCGCTCTGGCTCTGCACCTCCGCCAACATGTCACTCGCCCTACTCCCCATCGCCGCCATGGAACTCGTGGCCGCCCGACCTTGTACCGGCCTCGTAGCAACCGAACTCGTTCGTCTCCCCGTCGGCTGCGCCTGCGCCATCTCAGCCCGCTGCGCCGCAACCCCCGGATCCGCGCTCGGATGACTCGGATGGTTGAATGGCGGCTCATAACTCGGCTCCGTGGCCGCGACCTCGTAGCTCGGCGGCGGCGCATCAATCCCCGCTTCGAAGACTGCTCGATTCACCGGCGCCGTGGACGTCCCTGTATTGCCCCGTCGCGGAGGGATGCTGGGACGGTTTTCTTGCGTTGCACTGGGCATGGCGTTGAGCGTGCTGCCCTGGCCTCGGCCTCTGCCCCCGCCTCCGCCGCACGCGCCGGGGCTGAAGGTGGGAATGGAAGATCTGCGCTGATTCACGGCTCCAGGGCAGATGACAGGGATTGTGTGTCTCTGGGAACCAGAGGACTGCTCGATAAACCGCTCCGACATTTCACTTTCGCGGCGCCGACGTTCGGTTTCTACGCGGTGGCGCTCCTCCTCCTCTTCTTGAAGTTGGAGCGCCAGCGCCAGATCGTGGTCTTCTTGTTCTGTATTGGGTAACTGTGGAGGCTGCGAGGGTGTTGCATCGACCCTTTGTGCCTGGACGCCAAGTGATTGACGAGGTGATGCGCGATCCCGTGCCCCCCGACGACCTTGCACAGTCGTCCACTCCGAATTCTCCGTCGGTGATGCTAAATGGGGCGCTCCGCCCACGGGTCTAAAGTCCCCAGAGAAGAACTCGCAGTTCTCCCCTGTTACATCCGCCAAGCTCTCCCACACAACCTCCTCATGCCCAGCGTAGCCCATATCCGTAACCAGATGCAGCACCTGTCCGCTCTGAGGATGCTTGTATAAGGTGCTAAAATGATCGTTTCGGAACAATATCGCGACCGAGCCGGGAGCCAGGGATTTTTGAATCGTCTCGAGCCCAAACTCAGTGAGTTGCGTGGCGGAGGAGACGAAGAAAGCTTTTATGGTGCTGATATCCTCTAGAGTCGCCTGGTCTTCGAAGCCCAGCCCTTCATTTTGCAGTTTTTGCTCTAGTTCTTCTTCACGAAACATGAGGTTTTGCGCATCTTCGTATGTGGGTGCGGAGCGCGCGAGAGCGGCATAGGCAGGGGAGGATTTCGGAGGAAGCCAGCCATGAATGAGCGGGATGGAGAATGTGCCGTAGAGTTTCATCTCGCGGGTCTCTTCGAAGGTGCCGGGGTTTGCTTCCTCGCGCTCCGACGTTGAGCGCCGCGGATCGTGTGTAAAATTCATTGGTGCAGATGGGAAGAATCGTGGATTCACATTCATGCCGGTGTGCAGGGTGACGAGAAAAGCGTAGAGATCCGTGATATCAGGCAATTCTTGCGTCCCATCACCGCGCCGTCCAGACATCAACTCATCAAAGACAGCATTGAGCAGCAATTCGAGACTAACACGCTCTCTCGACCGCAATGTGTCGATCAAGACAGTATTCAACTCCGGAGGCGTCGAAAGGGTAAGTGCATTGACAAGTGCTAATAACGGACACGGCCCATTGGCGTTCTGGGTCAGAATAGGTGAGATCCGAGGGTTTGATCGAGACCGTGCGTCATACCAGGAGATTTTCTTTATTTCATACGTCTCCTTCTCCTGTCCTGCTCGTCCTTGGCTTGGTGTCGCGCGATTGGCTGCCTCGACAGGTCGAGGAGGCATGGCAGGCCGCTCATCCTCCGTTGACCGTCTCGGCGGCAGATTCGGCGGTCTCGGTGGCACCGCTCTCGACCTATGCTCTTCGCCCGAAACATCAATAACCCCGCTCTCCTGAGGCGTCGGATCCAACGTCTCCCATCCGCCATCATCCCGTGGCAAGTCGTCCCTTGGTGCAATAACTGATGCACTCGCAATCCCCTCCCTGCCAGCCTCACCAGCAACATCCTGCCACGCATTCTCCTCTTCTTCTACTTTGGGTTTCTCACCAACAGCCGTCGTGCATACCTCTGGCTCGTCATCGTCCCAAGACGGGGAGTCTCTCGCGTCCTCGACGTTTATAAGGGTAGGCGGCTCTTCAAGCGAGGCAGTGAGGGGTGTCCTCGCTGGTGGGACGGATAACCACGCCTCGTTTCCCGAGTCTTTTCTTTCGAGTGGCGGAGCAGATTGAACCTGCAAGCTGGTTTTCGAAGCGTTCAACACTTCCCACGGATTTGTATTGGAGTCGGAGACGTTGAGATTCGGGAATTGATGGGTGACCGAAGAGGAAGAGTCTGCGACTATTAGCATGTAGTGTGATAAGACATCGAGTTTGAGATAAATCTCACCTATAGCTGTCGTCGTCGTCGTCGGTGCCGAAACGACAACTTCCTTCTCGTCACTCCAATCCCATGGATTCGCCTCAGGCCCCTCAACATTCCCAGTAGGCTCAACAGCACTCTGCCCCGAATGTTGCCTCCTAACGAATGGGTTGGTTGATTCCGCCTCGACATTTCCCACTCTCAGCGCCACATCTCGCCTTCTATCTCCTGTCTGCGAATCCTCCCCATTCTGACTCTCACGACTCCACGGATTCAAAGACTCACTTTCGAAAGAGTTATCCTGCGTCGATTCTGCAGCGTGGGGTATCGTCGACGAAGTAGGGGTGGCGGGATATGGAGCTTCGAGACGCGAATCCGAAGGTAGAGGCTTTCGCGTCACCATAGCGTCTCCTCCGACACTGTCCCGCTGTAGTGAAAGTCCCTAGATGCCTATGCTTGGTCTTGTTCGCCGGGCTTGTGTGGACAAAGGTTGTGGCCAGCTCGGTGCCTATTTCGTGATCTCCGTTTACTCTCTCTAGCGGCAATGGCTCAACTATCAGCGTCGCCGCATGACAATCTCACTTGATCCGTCCGCGGTTCGTTCAAGCAGAGTTAAGATAAACAAAAGAGCAAGTCGGTATTGTAAATGAGGGAAAAGACGGATTTGCAGGAATTGGGAATTGCGCAAGCTCCATGGACCAAGATCCACAGTCGCAGGTCGTCGTAACCCATTAGCCACACTGTGGCTCGCTGACGTACGGCGACAGGGTCGGCGGATCTAAGATACTCCGCATTCCGTATGACGTACGACGTATGACGAGGATGGGAGGTCGAAACAAGTTGTGGCGATGCTCCGGAAGCGGAATAGCTATTTTGGGATTTATTGAATTAAATTTAAATATCTCTTTCAATACAGTCACTCTGGTCTTTGAAACTGGGCAGATTCAACAGAACTCTTGCCCTCCTAAGAAGTCTCACAAGCTCTGGAATCACTAATTTCGTGCTGCGGATGTTCTTGCGCCTTCTGGTATACCCGAAATGTTCATCTATTAAAACGCAGCTCCCCCAACCCCTTCCCCGGCAAGCATCCTCACATGCCTCTCACTCAGCTCGGCCTTCAACCCCAGCGCCGCACTCTCCCGCTCCAACTTCTCCCATCCCCTCAACCCCTTCCGTAGCTTCTCCTCCTTCATGTGCAGATCCTCCCTCATCCTCTCCAGATCCTCCTCATTCTTCTTCATCCGCGCTTCTAAGTCTTTCGGAATCCCTGAATACGTCGGATCGATCTTCCCGCCGGGAATGATTGGTGGGACATTGGCCATGGCTGGGTGAACGCGTGGTTGGGTGGGAGCGAAAACTTTAGTGTGTTGTGTGTGGAACTGCACGGAAGAGATGGAGGAAGATCGTGAGGTAGGCGGAGCCTTCCATTCTGCCGCCGTAGAGTTTGCACGAGGACCAGTGGGAATAGCTGCAGGTGCCGCAGGTGTGTGTGCTGATGGCGTTGGAGACGGTGCTGGTGCAGGTCGGCTTGGTGCGCCACCCCATGACGGTTCTGGTCGGCGATCGCTGAATGAGCCTCTGCCGCCTCTTGGAACGAAGCCGCCGCGAGCTGGGGGAGGATTGTAGGCACGAGGTCCGGAAGGTGGTACTGCAGGGGCTGCGTTCTCAGGCCGATTATGTGCTGACATTGACAGTGGGGTTGTTTGCCTCGGTGGAGGTGGAGATCGGACTGGTGCATTGAAGTTTCGGTTGGCACTTGGTCCAGTTGGAGCTCGGAAAGGTTGTGCGGGTCCACGAGGTGGAGATCTGGATGGAGGTGGAGGAGATCTTGGTTTCGGAGATGCAGCGCGTACGGGAGATCTTTCACGTGGCGTCGATCTTCTGGAATCTCGAAGAGGAGATCTCTCGCGTGGGTATGGCGAACGCGTGCTTGGACGCTCATCCAATGGCGGAGCTGGGCGGTAACCTGGTCTTGGTGATGGACGACGAGAACTGTGTTCGGAAGCCTTGCCTGAAGATCGATCTGCAGATGGTGATGGTGATCGTGGACGTCTCCAAGTAAGCGACGATGGACCATTTGTGATACGATCATCTCGGCGAGGAGGGCTTCGTGAACGTGGACGCCAACCGTCTCTTGGTCCAGTGGGAGGTGATCTCATTGGCGGCGGTGAACGCGCTCTTGGTGGAGCTCGATTGCGATCATATGGCGACCTTGACCTGCGTCTGTAACGATAATGACCCATTGTCAGAGTATATTCATAGTAGAGTAACGTATTAAAAGTTCATGACGAGATTGTGCAGAGAGTTGTTGAATCAGGAACAATGAAGCCTTCACACAGAGGACGTGTTCGGTTGAAGTAGGGCAGCGATTATTGGGGAAGTCGTGTGTACAAAACCAAAAATGTTCGCTAGAGCAACAAAACTCACCTAATATCACGGTCATCCACGTCAGGCCTCCTTGGTGATCTTGGCCGTCTATCATCATCTCTTCTTGGTGAGAATCGTCTTGGTGGACTTCTAGGTCTGACAGGGCTTCTAGGACGAACTGGACTGCGTGCTCTGACGGGACTTCTTGGTCTTACAGGACTCCTTTGTCTGACTGGGCTTCTGGCTCTTGGCGGACTCCTATTGCGAATTGGACTTCTAGCTCTATCTCTGTCTCTCCAGTTTGGTAAATCTCTAGGCGGCGTCCTGTCCCTTGATCGGTATGCAATTGGAGATCTTGAGCGACGTCTCGGAGGTGACCTGTCTCGGCCCCCAGGATGATATGTATTGGCCGGAAATGGCGGAGACCTTGCTCTATCCCTAATGGGAGATCTTGCCCTGTCTCGCCTTAGAGGTGAACGGTCTCTATCTCTGTCGAATCTTGAAGTATCGGATCGAGGAGAGCGTGGGCGTGCCGCAGGACGATAGGATTCTCCGGCGCCCATCTTCGTGACTTCGCCATCACCACGGCCGGCATATCTGTTTTGTTGTGTTAGCTGATGGTTTGGACGAGCATAGTCGTCGTCGACTGTGAAGAGTTGTTGACGACGCTGGGAGTGAAAGGAGCTCAAGTCCACGTCCACTTGGATGTCTGCATAGCCTGATATCCCCCTATCATCTTGGAATATTGCTTCAGCTCCGGATCTGCTCCTGTGATGCCTGGCTGAATGCATCGTGACGACTCCAGATTCGTATATTCTGTTGAACCCGATTTGAGGAGTCCACGATTCATCTTGGCGAGATGAAAGAACAGTTGCCTTGGAGCCAGTAACATCCTCAGAGCATTCGTATGGATCCAGATCGCTCTTCGTATCGAAAGAAGATATCCCAAGTTGTGCGTTCTCCTCATGGCCATGACCTGGGTGCGCGCTGGCCATTGGTAGATCCGTAGAGATAGCAGACAAGTCCGCTGGGCCATTCTTTCCAACACCCCGGGCAATGCGGTCCGATAAACCACGGATCCTGAACTCCTTGGGGCGCTTCATTTCGATGACTTCATCGCCTCCTTCATCATGATGGTTGAGAAGATCCAGGTCTAGATATTGGTACGGGGGCAAACGAAGATGGACAGACCTTCTATCACGACCGCGGTCGCGATCCATGCTTGCTTCTTCCTCCAGCGGTATTAGTCTTTTGCTTCCGTCGCTCCTACCTGCTCATATCTATGGATACAGAATCTAGATATCGATATAGAGTATAGAATATAGAGGATTACAACAAATGGCAGTTTCGACTGGGGAGAAGTTGGAGAGCAGCCTTGCAGTCGAAGTTGTAAGCACCTTCCAAATTATTATTGCCCACCGTTTGCTGCCAGCCTGCCAAAATCGGGAAAATCGCGCTAGGGGGGTGCCAAGACGGCGAGGCTGAACCTTCGCCTTGGTGGCCCGTGCATCGTATTTCTCCGTTCCCGGTCGCCGATTCAGAAAAGGGGTTTGAAGAGGATGAGGATGTAGAGGATGACGAGGAGATTGTTGCAAGTCTTCTAACATTTTGAGAATTCCGAGGAATGGCATCTTCGTCGAAGGAGCCCGCACATAGCAGTGCTCTCTGACTTAGATCATTGTTACTGGCGCCACGATGCCCCCTCTCTTCGTCGCGCCCGCCCAGCAACTCGTCATGAATCCTCGTCCATCCACGCACCCCCCTTTGTCCTCTTCAGCTCTCCTTGTCCACCAACGGTCCCATCACCTCCTTCCTCCATCTCTCTTCCCTCCGCTCCCTCTCCTGCACCCCCTCTGCCTCCAACATGCTCGTCGCCCGTACTCCCAATCGACCTCTTTAATCCTCCCAACCTTCCCCCGCGGACTTCCTTCTCCTTAAGCAACTCCCTCAGCTTCAATCCCTGGGCCGTCGTCTTGACTAGGTATACAACACAAATATCCTCCTCACAGGCGCCAGATACATAATCAGCGCCAGCCTCACTCCTCATTAACCAATATCACCGGCTCACTAATATCTGTTGTCCTGACCCAACCCAGTGCCCCTAACCCAAAGGTCTTCCGAACGTGCGCTCTTGTGCTCATACATGAACCATTGAGCTTGGCGTTAAATTGAAGGAATAGACATGAAAGAATGAATACTCCTCGAAGGACGTGCCGCATTGATGACGATTAAGAGAAAGATAGCATACATACCTCTTCATACGAGCGACGAACCAGCTTGTGGTGGCATGATCAAACAGTTAAGAGCAAGGCCTTCGCGATATACTTACATCTGGTAAGTCTGATGCTGACATCTCATGTGGCCGGCCTCCAAGCATCATCAGCATAGATGATGGGCCCTCTCTAAGCTTTCCAGTCTTCATAGATGCATACGTTAGATAGACATTGCAATAGAAGGTAATATCGTAATATCTCATATGAAGATGGATATATCTGCATAGATATGGTATGGCAGAGGATAACAATAATAGATGTTGTTTAATATTGTTAATGTTTAAATGAAGAGATATTAAATAATGTTTAAATGAAGAGGTGAAAGGGGTAATTGATCGAGGGGACAGCTCATGCATGCTGGTCAAGTAAGCGAAGAGTGGTCACGTGGGTAACCCCACCAACATGATTATTGATGTTGTTCCCGCAACGAATCAGTCAAGGCGGCCACGAACCAGCGACCACAAACCATCGAACGTCTGAACATCAACACACTGTACAGTCTATGATCCTCTACATAGCTGTGTAAATCTTCTACTCCTCCATAAATTCAGTATCCTTTACCCCAACTCTCCATTTCACTCCGTTGTATGTCTCTCCTCCACATCGTCATAACATCATCTTCTTCGCCGTCGTGAGCGTCATCTTATCTCCCCCCCCCCCGCGAAGCTTGCCTTGCCTTGCGCTGAATCCCGCTGACCCTGTGCCTCCTTACAGCTTCCCCAGTCGCATTGTTTGACCGCCGCATAACAAGATGGTATGGAAGTCTTTTGCGCATCACATATATATATACATACATGGAATATACAAGCTGACATTATGTTCCGCATAGTCTCAATCAGGGTCAGTAACCTCCTCTTCTCCGCCCCTCCGCCGCTGCCTACCGGCCGCGCAATCAAGCTCGCCAGCCCTTCCACAACATACTCGACACTTTACTATAATATTTTTTACTACATAAAACACATCGCTGACCTCACCCTTCAGTGTCCAAGTCTCGCCTGAGTGCATCACGAAGTTCAACGAGCTGAAGCTCGGCAAGAGCATCAAATACATCATCTACAAGCTCTCCGATGACAACAAACAGATCGTCGTCGAAGATGCCTCCGAAGATCCAAACTGGGATGCCTTCCGTGAGAAGCTCGTGACCGCAAAGTCCAAGACCAAGTCCGGCGCCCTCACCAAGGGCCCACGATACGCCGTCTACGACTTCAACTACGATCTGGCGTCTGGCGAGGGCTCGAGGAGCAAGATCACCTTCATTGCGTGGTCTCCAGATGATGCTGGTATTCAGGTATGAGATACAACCTATGCCAGATGCTGCGAGGGCGAATCGAGATGCTGATGAAGAAACAGCCGAAGATGGTCTACGCTTCCTCCAAGGACGCCCTCAAGCGCTCGCTGAACGGCCTCGCAGCCGAGTTCCAAGCCAACGACGAAGACGACATCGAGTATGCCAGCGTCCTCAACAGAGTCTCTAAGGGCCTCGCATAAGCGCATACCACGACCCGCGGGGTGCTAAGCTGATTCGAGACACACGAGGCTGGACGGGATGGGAGGACTTGTCGTTAGTTAGATAACTGTACTCTGGCCAGCGTATTCGATATGGAGGGACGACGATGGGGGCGAATAAAGCATGGCAGAGCGAAGGTCAGATGCTTGGCAAGGGGCAGGTAGATGCTACGAGATGCAATTTCAACAATGGTGGATATCATGATCTCGCGTGAAGCTTTTTCGTCTTCACTTGATTCGTGGTGTTGAGCTGCTCTGGTGGAGGCTCCGCTGTCTGCTTTCCTACGCCATGCGCAGCACGTCGTCGACTATCCAACCCCTCCAATACAGCTGCATCATTACGATGCTCCGCTATCTGCATCCCACGCCCTCCTAAATAACCCAGCCAGCTTCTCCCCCTCTGCCTCATCCCTCAGTCTCTGCGTCAGGAAGCCCGTCAAATCCGTCCAGAATTCCTCCATCTGCAGCACATCCTTCCCATGCACTCCCACCGCCGTACTCGGTAATATCTCCTCCTTGACCTCCTCAGCCTTCTTCACCACACTCGCCGCGCCCCCGATAACCATCAGACCAAACTCGACGCCGACATCGTCCTCGCCGACCAGCTCACTCACAACCTTGGCGTCGCCCACGGGCTTCTTGTTGTACAGCACCTTGATCTTCTCCACGGGTATGCTGGCCTGGCTGCTGACTTCGTTCTTCAACTCCAGCACCGACAGCCGTGCGGACTGGGACCTGAGCACGATTTCGAGCGGCGGGTTGCGCGCGGAGCGGAGGGTGATGTTCAGCGAGCGCTCGGCGCCGGGGGATAGCTTTTGGCGTTTCGCGAGGGGCTTGGCGTTTTTGGGGAGGATGTACTGCGAGACGTTAGGGTCGGAAGGGGAGAGGACGAATGAGGCTCGGAGGGAAGGGAGGGAGAAAGTAAGAGGGAATGAGAAAGGGTAGGAAGACGTACAGCGCCGCGTGCTGGATAGGTCTTGGGATCTTCGACGTGCGTGGGGGAGAGCTTGGAGGGGCGCGCATCGAGGGTTTGGAGGAAGGATTTTGCGAAGGAGAGTTCCGTCATTGTTGCGCGTTGATCTGTCAGTCCTTCTAAAGATTCTGAGGAGTAATTTGAGGCAATGAGATGTAAATAAAGAGAAAGTATGTACGCTATCGCGCAAGGTGTCTGGTTGTGGAGATGTACACGATGTGCATAGCTCTCAATGCGCTGAAGCTCGGGAGCCGAGCTCCACGTCAGAATTTCCAGCCTTGCCGATGAGGCTCCCACGCTAATTCTTATCAGCAGCGGAAAAAAACCATCTCGCCAAAAAATAATTCCCAGGCACGAGGAGGAGCATCGCTCGTCGATTCTTAGCACCTCGCAACTCCCAATCGCACATTTTTGACCTCGTCGAAGGTTGAACCAGAATCAATATGGGTCCTTCCAGGCGCATGCAGAAACAGGGCATCCCCGAGCCCCTCGACGAAGCGCACTTCACGAATATGAAGAGAAAGGCGGGCCTCAGCGTCGCAGAGGCCAGAGATGAGAGCAAGAGGGTGAAGATCGCGAGTAAGAAGGAGCAGGATCCGAATAAGACGAAGAAGGGTAGCTACTCGGATAAACCGGCGAAAGTCACCAAGCATGGCCGCACGAAGACGACGGTCGTGAAGAAGGGGAAGGCTGTCGAGAAGCCGAAGGCTAAGCCAGCACCGAAGAAGTCGAAGAAGGAGCCGATGCCGCTGGGTAGCGATGACGATTTGGAGGGTGCGGATAGTGATGAGAGTGATCTCATGAACGATGAGTTTGACGACTTGAGCGGTGGGGAGAACAAGCTGGGCGATGATTTCATGGACTCGGGATCCGACGTTTATGATTCGGGGGACGACCACAAGACACGCGCGATGTTCTCGGAAGACGAGGACGAGAGCGATGCAGAGGAGAAGCTCACGGCGGCGAATATTGCAGGCTTGTCACGGAAGCTCGACGAGCAGATGGCGGTAGAGGCAGCGGAGGCACAGCAGGAATTAGAGGACGCGGCTATGCGTACCAATCTCGCCGGTGACAGGCCGAAGATCTTGGAAGACATTGAGGACAGCGAAGACGAGGCCGCAGTAAAGAGCAAGGCGATGTTAGCGCCAGACCTGCAATTACTACGCACACGCATCAACGACACCGTCCGCGTCCTCGACGACTTCTCAAACCTCTCCGAGGAAGGCCGCTCGCGCGCCGAATATACCGCCCAACTCCTCAAGGATATCTGCGCCTACTACGGCTACTCTGATTACCTCGCAGAGAAGCTGTTTAATCTATTCCCCCCCAAGGAGGCCTTTGCATTCTTCGAAGCCAACGAGACCGCCCGCCCCGTCGTCATCCGCACAAACACCCTCCGCACCCACCGCCGCGACCTCGCACAAGCGCTTATCAACCGCGGTGTCGTTCTCGAGCCCGTCGGCAAGTGGTCGAAAGTCGGCCTGCAAATCTTCGAGTCCGCAGTCCCTCTCGGTGCCACGCCTGAATATCTCGCCGGCCACTACATCCTCCAAGCCGCCTCCTCCTTCCTGCCCGTCATGGCGCTTGCGCCCCAAGAAGACGAGCGCATCCTCGATATGGCATCCGCGCCCGGTGGAAAAACCACGTACATCGCCGCGCTGATGAAGAACACTGGCTGCATCTTCGCCAACGATTCCAACAAAGCCCGTGCCAAGGGTCTGATCGGTAATATCCACCGTCTCGGCGTCAAAAACACCATCGTCTGCAACTACGATGCGCGCGAGTTCCCCAAGGTGATCGGCGGCTTCGACCGTGTGCTGCTCGACGCGCCCTGCTCCGGCACAGGCGTCATCGCCAAGGACCCGTCCGTCAAGACCAACAAGACGGAGCGCGACTTCTTGATGCTGCCGCATCTGCAGAAGCAGCTCCTGCTCGCGGCCATCGACTCCGTGGACCACGCCAGCAAGACCGGCGGCTACATCGTGTACTCGACGTGCTCGGTGACGGTCGAGGAGAACGAGGGCGTGGTACAGTACGCGCTGTCGAAGCGCCCGAACGTGCGCCTCGTTGAGACGGGGCTCACCTTCGGCAAGGAGGGGTTCACGTCGTACATGGGCAAGTCCTTTGATACGAAGATGAAGATGACGAGACGCTACTACCCCCATGCGTACAACGTGGACGGCTTCTTCGTCGCCAAGTTCAAGAAGTTCGCGCTGTCGCCGGGCCAAGGCCAGAGCGTCGCTGCGCAGGCTGAGAGCAAGAAGGCGGAGGATGAGCTGGAGGTCGATAAAAGGCCGATTGAGATGATGGGTGAGGATGAGGAGATGGGCGGGTGGGATGAGGAGGGGGATAGCGTGTTCATCGAGAAGGCGAAGAAGGCGCGCATGCGCAGGAAGGGTATCGATCCTAAGGCCGACAAGAGCAAGGTTGAGGCGAAGGGGGAGAGCAAGGAGAGGGAGGTGAAGAAGAAGGTGAATAGGAGCAAGGAGCACGAGAAGAAGAATCTAGCGAAGAAGAAGGAGTTGGAGAAGAAGAAGCAACAGGATACGGATATGGAAGATGCGTAGGATGGTTGAATGTTAGATAATTGTCTTGCTAGAGTTGCATGGACGGCGTTTTGGGAGGGTTGAAAACGAATGATATCACATGTTCACAAAGTACTGATCTTGGTAGTGATGGCTCTTGTGGTTTTTTTTTGCACCAGGATAAGCTCATTCTGCATTTGCCCTGTGGTAGATAGGGAAGTCTGAAGCTCCTTTGGCGATTGGCGATTGAAGAAATCGACACGATGAATGGCATAATTACATCTTGCTTCGTCCCAACGAAAGGGCACGGGGAACCGAGAAGACCTGACCTGTCCGACTGCCAGCGAACGGGATGTTATATAGGATCAGGTGTCTGTTAAGCATCAGCTCGGCCGGAAGAGGTGCTGCGATACGCAGAGCAAGACGGACTCGAAGCTTGTTGCATGTCCTCACTTCTGTTTGATAAATCATGTTTGCTTTTATAGTATTTAGGTGTTTTTATTCTTGTTCATAGTCCGCTCTTACCCTGCTCTCCTCCTCCTTCCTCTCAACTCCTGCTGCTGGCAACGTCCATCTATACAATACACTACTCTCCATCATCCGCCTCTCTTTCTTTCATGAGTGGAGTTAATGATAGCCGTATAACTTTTCTTTTATACACCCAAACCATCCCTCCACACCGCCGCTAATATGACACATGATATAGTACAATAGGGGGTCAGGCCCGGATTCGCCTCTCTCCAGTCCTTAGATTATGTCTTTACATCATTCCACTACAGAAGCGTCAGTTAAATCATGATTTTAGCCATATATAGCAGGAGATGCTTACCCCATGCCGCCCATGCCGCCCATTCCTCCTCCCATACCACCCATTGGTGGTGCGGACTTGTCCTCACCCTCGACAATCGCTACCTCGGTCGTTCCGAGAAGAGATGCAACGCCGGAAGCATCAACGAGTCCAGTCCTCACAACCTTGAATGGATCCAAGACCTACATGTAATCAGTATCACGTGGATACAGATTTAGGAGTCTCAATAACTTACACCAGCCTCAATCATATCAACGTACTCCCCAGTGGCAGAGTCGAATCCCTTGTTGAAGTCGTCCTTATACTCATCCATAAGCTTGCCGACAATAACCGAGCCCTCCAATCCAGCATTCTCCACAATGGTGCGGGCTGGCTTGGTGATGGCGTTCTTGATGATCGAGACACCGAGTTGCTGATCGAAGTTGGCTGGCTTGACGTTTCCGAGAGCGTTGGCAGCAGCCTTGAGGAGAGCAGTTCCACCACCTGGGAGGATACCGAGCTCAACGGCAGCACGGGTGGCGTTGAGCGCATCAACGTAACGGTCCTTCTTCTCGCCAACCTCAACCTCGGAGGAGCCACCGACCTTGATGACGGCGACACCGCCAGAGAGCTTGGCAAGACGCTCCTGGAGCTTCTCCTTCTCGTAGTCGGTGGTGGTTGGGTCGTTGATGACGCCGCGGATCTGCTCGCAGCGCTGGGTGATGGCGTCCTTGCTTCCGTCGCCGTTGAGGATGATGGTGTCCTCCTTGGTGATGGTGATGGATCCGGTGGAGCCGAGCATGTCAGCGGTGGCCTTCTCAAGCTTGATATCAAGCTCGTCGGTGAAGACGGTGGCGTTAGTGAGGATTCCGATATCGCCGAGGATGGACTTGCGGTTGTCACCGAAGCCTGGGGCCTTGACGGCAGCAACCTGGAGTTGACCGCGGAGCTTGTTGAGAATGCATACGGCAAGAGCCTCGCCATCGATATCCTCAGCAATGATGACCAAAGGTCTGCGGAGCTGGGTGGAAGCCTCGAGGGCTGGAATGATGTCCTGAACGGCGGAGATCTTCTTCTCGGAGAGGAGGATCAGTGGCTTCTCGAACTCAACCTTCTGGGACTTGGTATCAGTGATGAAGTATGGGGAAACGAATCCACGGTCGAAGCGCATGCCCTCCGTGACGGAGAGCTCGTCCTCCATGGTCTTGCCCTCCTTGACGGTGATGACACCCTCCTTTCCGACCTTCTCCATTGCATTGGCAATCAAAGCACCGATGTGCTTGTCGCCGTTGGCAGAGATAGTGGCGACTTGAGCGATCTCAGCGCTGGTTGTGACATCACGCTTGTGAACCTGGAGGTACTCGACAACAGCCTCGACGGCGGCCTGGGTTCCTCTGCGGAGATCCATTGGGTTGCATCCGGCAGCCACGTTCTTGACAGTCTCGGAGAAAATAGCTCTTGCGAGGACAGTCGCAGATGTGGTTCCATCACCAGCAGTCTCGTTGGTCTTCGACGCGACATCCTGGAGGAGGCGGGCACCGAGATTCTCGAACTTGTCTTGGAGGGTAATAGCTCTGGCAACAGTGACACCATCTAGATTATATCAGCAGCTCCCAATTGTAGCTCTATATCTACGGAATATCGTACCCTTTGTGATCTTTGGGGATCCGTAGCTGGACTCGATCAAAACATTGCGTCCTTTTGGTCCCAGAGTCGTCGCGACGGCCTTTGCCAAGGTCTCGACACCATTGAGAAGGGCTGCGCGAGCATCAACACCGAACTTGAGCTCCTGAAATGACATCATGTTAGCCATTTCTGCCCTCCCAATTGCTCCGAGTGACTGGCGAATCTTGATCTGAAAAGGGGCATGAGGCTCAACAACGTACCTTGTGTGCGAAACGAAGCTGCTGTGCGTTCCCGGCTGCTGGACGGAACCTGGAAACAGCTGATGAAGAGAGGACCGAAGCCCTCGCCCGCTGTGTCAATGCGCGCTGCATTATGTGTGAAGGTGAATGTGAATATGAACGAAAACAAAGATCAACTCCGCTATTAGTACAACTGATGGGATATCAGAGAGTGGGCTGGAAGGGGGAATGATGAGGATTGGGGATGGAGAATGAGAAGGAGAAGGAGAAGGAGATTGGAGATGGAGATGGAGATGGAGACGGAAATAATGGAGAATGGAGATTTGACTGGCCGACACCAAAAAGTTTCCAGTCGTTTCTTCGACCTTGAGCCGAACTGTGCGCTAGCATGCTCTGGGGATAGGGCCGATAGGTACTGCCCCGACCGCAAAGACTCACCGCCTTGAAAGCTTGGAACGACGACATGTCTTCCCAAGTTCCTTTCTCTCCGTCTTCTTCTTCTCATCATCTTCATCTTCTTTTTGTCTTCATCATCCCGTCTTCATCATCTTCACCATCTTCATCATCTTCACCATCTTCATCATCTTCCTCATTTTCTCCGCTCTCCTCTTCTCTCCTCATGATCATCATGGACATCATCACCATAATTGAAAGCATTGCAGCCTGCCTGCAGTAATTGTTATATCGTTGAATCGTTGAATCGGTGAATTGTTGAAACCAACCCGCCGTAATCATTTTGTCATTTCATTCATTGATTGATTCACCATTCATTGATTTTCAGTAACTGAAGCAACTTGTATGCTTCAACCAACGGAACCATGAGGGCCCTTGGTTGCTGGAGTCAGCTGCAGGAGCCCTTGTGAGACCATGAAGGATGCATCCGAGTTGCATCAAAAGTCGTATTTCTGACAAACCCCTGTAATTACTTCTATTTTGACATGTTCATTTGTGATAAGCTTTTGAGAATGTATAACTCTTTAGCAGTGTCAAGTTTTTGTATCGGCCAGACTGTAGTAACGTTAATTCATCCATGTCATTCCATTTTCGATTCTCATCAACAGGGAAGCTTTGCAGTGCAGAATCTTGATTGCTTCTTGTGCTAGCTCCAATTGATAAAGGCCTTAGAGAGGATCCCAAGATAACTGTAGCAGCCAAAGAGCTACGACAGTTGAGATCCTTCTCAGATTCTATCATACATGTGGCCAGCCATAACAAGAAACGTTGCCTACTGCAGTGTTGTGTAAGCAAATAGGAGCAAATGCGTCGTTTGACCCTGATCAAGTTGATCAAAGACGACGAAGGATCTCAATGTTTGAATGTGCTCTTTCAACCAATAATGCATACTAAGCAGCAATCAAATCTGATGCTGCTGTCCTCATATGTCCCACTGGGAAAAAGCAAGAAAGTTTATTATACTGCAAGAGTATCATATTACTGCAAGCGCCTTTATTTATCCGCCTAATCACGCCTGTCAGTGTTGTTTCGTTATGAGGTCGGAGCAGCACGGAAGCACAAAGAATAAAGCCCACCTGAAAGTGTATCAAAGGTACTGTGTGGGTAAACCGTCCATCACACACAATCGCAAGGAATTGAAGGTCCTGTATGGATTCTACGGATGTTAGCCATGCAACATTGTCACAGGGAAATTGATCTGTACTTACGTCAAACCTGAAAACTGATCTCATGGTTGATGAAAGGTTTGAGCCTGTGTTGCGCCTACCACTTGTTGAGATCGTCAACCCCACCTTCATCATAATATTCTGGTTTGACGGCAGGCTGATCAGGAAGCATGTCCATGATTGCGTTAAATTGCAGATCATGGTCCCAATCTGACATGACCTGCACACTATTAGGATCTGGAATTGCATCCATACCCTGACCATTCACATTGTTTTGATGGTTCATAATGCTATGACCAGTCGGATTCTGTACAATGTTAGAATGCTTTTCTCTTCACATACAAGGTCACCTCTAACTTACTTCTTGATAGCCAGAACCCATGGAAGGACCTCCAAATCCACCATATTGCTGAGACAGCATAGTGTGATTATCCAAAGCCTGTGAATGCTGGAGATAGAGATTGTAGTCTATAGCCACACCATTCACCATGTTGGCCTGCATGGCGGACATAAGTTGATTGAAATCACCAAATGGCTGGAGACCGTTCTGATGCTGGTTTGTGCTGGTGTGAACGAATGGATCTTGGAGTCCCATAGTGAAGTTGTTGCCTCCATTTCCAAGGGTCGGCTGAATTTGGGCGCTGTAGTGCCGATTTCTGACCTCAGGAACGAACACCAAACCAGGATTCTCGTCAAACATATCATTTCCCATAAACGCAGCAATCTCCTCAGCATCATCATTAGCCGAAGCAAGGGCAGCCTCATCATCATGCTCCACGACACTGCGATTCCCGATGAGTTCTTCCTCGCCATACTTATCATCACCTGGACCTTGGATTCCTGCTGGGTATTTCTGAAGGACTCCCTGAGGAAAACCCTTAACAACAACAATGTTTCTAGCTGGTCTCACTTCATCATCGGATCCCTCATCAATATCGCTACCATGCTCAATAGATTGAGTGACATGATCAGAGTCCTCTGCAGAGTCCTTTGGAGACTCTTGCTTGATCTTCCTGGACTTGGACTTCGAGGCTGAAACCACCTTCTTGACTGAAACGGAATTGCGGGTGCTAAAGACTGCCTTTCCCTTTGGATGAGTGTTGCGCTTGTTATCGGCTTCAACTTCAGAGTCCTCATCAGTGCTATTGGCCCCTAACTTCGACTTATTGGCTCGCTTGGCCCTCTTGTTTGGAGTGGCAGGACCAGCAACTTTCTTGCGCTTTGTGGTAGAGTGGACAACAGGAGCATCTTGCTCCGACTCCAGCTCAGATTCATACTCTTCATCTTCATCACCTTCGTCCGAATGCTCATCATCTCCATCATCTTCGTCCTCTGGAATAAGAGAATTCAATTCAGAAAGCCTGACGGATGATTCTATAGCGTTCTTTGTGAAGAACTCATTTCTTGCCTTCTTGCTTATCCAGACGCGTTGGGGACATCTCAGACCCTCAGCTTGGGCCTTGTTATAAGCCTTGTTGATGTCCTTTGGATCGATCAATCTGGATGCATCCTCCTTCCACAGAACATATCGACCCTCGTCAATTCCTGGTGCAAGACGGACAACACCACGGATATCTGGACGTGAACCTTGAGGAGTCTTGCCAACGATTGGTGGAACCCACGAACCACGGTTAAGACATTCAATACGAAGCTTGGCAAAGCGCTCCTTGATGGCACCTCCTGTGGCATTCTTGTCCGGAAACATTCGCTCAGCAATTGCATCGTATGGGAGCTCCATCTTGTTGTATACGAACTCATGGTGAAGACAAAGAAGTAAGAGCTGGTCAGTAGCCGCTGTCGAAAATTAATAATCAGGCAGAATAGCCAAAGGATACAGCACTACTTACAAGTCCAACGAATGAGTTTGCGACCGTGCTTTCTTCCGTTACCGCGGCCAAACTCCTTCCTGCCTCGGAAAGCAGCAACTCTTTCCATAAACTCTTCTGCTGCTTGGGCCATAGCCTGACTCGTCGTGAATCTCACAGAGTCAATGCGTGCACCCTTATTCTTATTATAGGTCATTTTCGGAACTTGCGTAACTGCGGTTGCGGAAACAGTCTTTCCTCTTTTCTTCTTGGTCTTGGCTGGGGTGGTTGCCAGAGAGCTATATTCGTCGTCTCCGTCATCATCTTCGGCCTTGAGAGGTAGCTCCGGGGATTGTTCGTTGTCCTCATAATCCTCATCATCCTCATAGGCGCTGCCATCGCCATCACCATTCTCAATGTTCTCGTGGTCATTGTCCGATGTGCCAGAGCGACGATTTCTGAAGTTTTCTGGAGTCTCGCCTGAAACGAGCTTGCCAGACATTGCTGGGCGAGTTGGAGTGCCCGACTCAGTTGGACGGGATGCAGAAGCTCCAGGAACAGAAACGAACCGGCCACCAGAGCCTCTGGGGTTGATCTTCTTTGGCGTGGATTCCTTCGGGCGGACGTACTTGGCCTTAGGGGTGGCTGCCTTGGCCTTTCTCTTGCGGGCAGTCATGTTCGATATCGATTTTGCGTTGTTCGACGAAACAGCTGTTGTTTCTTGTGCTTTCGTTGGATAAGTTTATCAACTAAGCACATATGTCAGTGACATGTACACAATGTCTTCTCAATCTGTGATGGATGAGATCGGAAGTAAAAATGAAAGAGAAGCAGTGGATGAAGACGCTGGTGAATATGGGCATGAAGCATTACAGCATGCAGTGAAGGAAGTGAACATGAATGGAACACAAGCAGAGGATGAAGATGACGGAGAGTATGGGCAAAGAATTTGATGATAGAGGAGTCTCGCTACCAGCATGTACTGGATGTCCAGAGCTCAATCATACAGATGTGGATGGATGGCCACACCTGAGTGATAGACACCGACCTTCTGATGTTGTTGAGATGACAGGGTGAATATGGAGGAATGCTATGATCAGATGGATCTGAGTGTCTGGTTTAAGATCGTGAACATAGGACCAAGGAGATAGGACCCGGACCAGCCCACCCAGGACCAGGATCCAGGACCCAGGACCAAGGACGAAGGATCAAGGATTAAGGATGATCAAAAGGAGTGAAACAATAACAAGAGATAGAGTGAACGTACAGTGAGGATGAGCAGTGCTAGAGGTACTCTAGATGCTCGAGTATGAATCGATGAATGTATGGTGATGTGGTGACGAGGTTGTGGACGAGGTTGTGTTGTGATGAGAGAAAATAGAGTGGACGTGTATCAGTGGGGTTTATATTGGGTGGCAGATACAACGTTTACGTGCGGCTTTCGAAAAGGGAGCATGCGAGGATGCCTCGTGGCCAGAGCCTTCGAAATGGGTAGCAACACATTCATTCCTTATTATCACATTCTATCAGGTCTACAAAGACAGCATAGAGCATAAATGTGAATGGGACTTCTGCCCAGAGCCCACAAGCACAACTCAAAGTCTAAGCATTGAGGTCATTGAGGGCATAGTCGCCTCAGGTTGCTAGGAACACCAAATAACGGGCCTAGGGGTCGTCGACGACGTGTTGGGAAGTCTTCGACGTTCGGGCGTTTAGGCGAACTCCAGACTTCTTCAGTTTTCTGAGTTTGGTTCGGGACACAGCTTGCAGGAAAACTTTGAAGAGCTGTTAGATTACTCTCAACTCGGAAACGCCGGCTTTCTTCAATCTACAAGAGAGATATCATCTAGACTCTACTGGACCTCCCCGTAGGCATCTGGAGCATGAACAACCACCGCCATCTCCATGGTCTCAATCATGATGCTATCTATTCTGCTCCATCGCCATCTAGAATGAACAACTGCCGCCATCTCAATGGTCTCAATCTTGACGTCTAACTTGGTACTATCTACTCTGCACCATCGCCACCCGGAGCATGAACAACCACCACCATCTCCACGGTCTCAATCATGATGTCTAACTTGGTACTATCTACTCTGCACCATCGCCGTCATAATGGCATGGCATGGATTATGCTTGATTCTGCGATGGTAGACTTCCAAGGCCTTGGACATCGTTGAGTGAACGCCTCTTCAACTGTAGCACCTATGATAATCATTCTGAGAATATTGAGTGAGGGGCGCCAGGTGTTAAAAGACATGCAAATGGAGCAAGAGCATTTTCATAATGTTATGGCAAGCAAGTTTGATTTCTGGATCTATGGTACAATCGAAGACTGAGATCCTTTTCTTGGATCTTCCGTGGCTGGGTTGAATAACCACGATGAGGATCGTCGCCTCCTAATGGAATGGTTGTGAGCCTGAAGATAACCATCAAACAAATCTGAAAGCTGGAAGATGTGTCCATAAAGAACCTGGAAACTTAGCCGCTGCTTGGATTGTCTTAAACAAAGAATTGTTCATTGATGACTCATCCAAAGCGGCAGAGGAGTACTGCAAGTTCATTGAGCCATTCATTTCATGAAAATTGATGGCCGATTGCAAGATGAAGGAAAGGATTAGTCGTTATTGGTAGAGCGAGCCTCGAAACTCCCTAGCGAGCAAGCCGTGCGCTCATTGTGGTTCAAATATCAGACTGAATGTCGTGCCTCTCTAATCTGCAATAACGATTGGTCCAGCTGAGAATGGAGAAGCCTGCTCAGATGGCGAATTGTGTCTTGTGGGAACTTGCGGAGACTGGCCATACTCTGATGATCCGCCCATGGTGTAAGAGCTGAGATGACCTATGTCATAAGCACCAGCAACAGGCGTCCCATATCCACTGTTACCAGACTCATACCCATTATCCGCCATCGAAAACATTCCCAAGTTTGGTGTGGCTTCAGAATGCGCCTCTTGCAAATCATTGCTACCACTAAACATTAGGTGTTCTTGATCCTCGTTTTTGACAACAAGCAGCTCCTCGTCTTGACTGGTCTCAGGTTTGATGCCGTTGAATGGCAATGGTTCCTCCTCATCGTCAACATTCATGTTCTCCTCTTCGAAGGCGGCGGCCTTGCTCTTGGGTTTCTTTGCGGGTACAGGACCAGCCGTGCGTTCTACCTTGGGCTGACGGGCCGTGGGAGCTCGACCAGGTCCGCCATTGGGATGGATGCCATGAGCACGCATCATCCGCTCGTAGCGCTTTGCGCTGAAGTTGAATGTCAGTGAAGTCCATTTAATGCCGAGTGAATCCAAAGCATGATGACTTACGCCGCACCTTTGCTCACCACGTTGCACTCTTTTGCAACCTCATTGAAATCAACCTATGGTATAAAGTCAGTCTGAGATCTTCTTGACATCAAAAGTGTCTCTCTCACCTTTCCATTGTTGGACCAGCGGATACAGCTTATCAAGAAACGGAACTGCTCTTCATTCGTTGCTGGCGCCATGTTGACTTTAGTATACGCTGATAGTTCTGGCGTCAAAGAGCTGAATGTATCACCGAAGCCTTTGAGTAGTGAAGTATCTGAGCTTGATATGCTGAGCTGATGGTGGATGAGTTGCTATGTTTGGATGTGACAGAAGACAAAAGTCTGAAGATGCAAGAAGTCCGAAATATATGTTGTGTCGCAGCCTAGAATGGGTCTGCTTTGGGCGGAAGTTTCTAGCTTTAAGTCTACAGATGAGACCAGCGCTCGGATTGAAGAATCACAAAGACAAGGCAATGATCATTGATCAGTAAGAGCTCTTCCAAATTTAAGGGATGGCTGCCGGCTTGCTTGCTGGTTCTACGGATGATTGCGGAACGTGTGCAAAAATTCTTGCCAAAAAGTTCATTCATCTGGCTACTCTGCGAAGCGATTCAGAGGCAGACTCAGACTCTACAACCTAGAGTCTGCAACTCAGAGTCTTCAACTCAGAGTCTTCAACTCAGACTCTACAACTCAGACTCTAACCCGCAAAACCCCAAAGTCTTACTGATTAGCCTTTGTGGAACGATGCAGCGAATGCAGACTTGCATGGATATCGGCATATTGCATAATTTCATGCACCGAAACCTGGGAGCTACAATCACAACATCCAAGCCAAGAACATCGCAGTTTCACAGAATTCACGCATATATAGATATGGCATTTAATGGTGCAGGTGCATTGCATTTGATTCTCTTAACAAACTTGATCGCAGTCTGCTTGATACCAGCTTTAAAGCTATGCCATCAGCGCTGCATGAGAATACCACAAGTATGCTTTGCATGAAACAACTTCAATTATCAATCCTTCAGCGTTGAATTAATAGCAATCATAATCGTTGAGAAGAAGTCTCAATGAAGTCTGATACTCTCGATACCGGAAGATTTGTGCTGAAAGCCGCTGTCGACATCGATGGCCGCTGACGTCGGAGAGAAAGGAACGTCGAAGTTGGCTTGAAGGACCATGAACTTTGACTTTGACTTGAACATCAGCAATAGAAATTTCCTGGTAGCTGAGCTCAGCTTAAACGACATCTTCATCGGTATATTGAACATCTTCATCGGCATCTTCATGGGCAGGCTGAGGATCTTCGTCCATGGAGTGACGGCCTGGAGTTGAACAGAATGGCCCAATGTCCTTGAGATAGTCCGCAACGGATTCAAAACCCTTTGCCTTAGCATTTTTGATGGCCTCAGGGACCTCAACCAGCAGGATGTTGGCCTCGCGAGCAGCCTTGGAAATCCTAAAGTATGTCTCAAAGTCGCTGTTGGATCCCTCATCGTCGAGCACACTTGGCTGCTCAACATCTGTGCCCAGCCCAACGCCTGGCTCATCATCGTCGAATGAAAGGTGGCAATCCGGTGTTGTTGCGCGGTAATCAAGGGCATCCTGAAACTCCTCATCATCACCCTCGGCCTTGACAGCCATATCGCCAACATCCTGAGCGTACGCGCCATCATCATCGTGCTGAGCGTCGAAGCCGCTCTCATCACAATAGTCTGCTCCATCATCATCGCAATCAACATCACCATCCTCCTCTTCCATCTTCACATCGTCCTTCTCATCGTCAGACTCCTCATAGTTGACAGCCTTGGTGGTACGGCCGCGGCTCGTGATAGTCTTGCCAGTTGTTGTAACCCTATTACCGACTCGGCCTCTGGCCTTCTTGACTTTAGTAGTCCTGGCCACTCCCCGAGTACCCTTGCGTGCCATAGGCTTGGCCATGGTAGCACCGGCAGGGTTCACAGAGGGATTCAATTGGGAAGGACCATTCGAGCTGCTCAACTTCTTCGTAATATCCTTGAATTTCGCCCTCGCGTTGCGGGCATACTTGATCCCACATTGCTTCGCGACGTTGTCGAAATCCACCTGTAATCTGTTAGCAGAGGTATCTGGGATGGACGAGATGTTATCACAGAGCTTCATGAAGAAACCACTATCTCATGACGATCGAACTCAGATTATATCGATCATCGTGATCAATGCTTAAGAGAATGGATGGATGATGAACTTACAGCTGGGACATCCCCGAGCTCCTTGATGACGACTGTGAGCAACTGAAGCTCTGTGGCGGTGAGGCTGGTGTTGGCCATGTCTGCGGATTGGGAATTCTTCTGCTATTGGAATGTGAGCTTGAAGTCTTGGTGTGGTGATGATGACGTGAAGCCCCAATGTTGTCACCGATCCAAGTGAGTGTAGAAATCTGGAATGGAGGTGAACTTACGTTCGTCGTTTGGACCGATGGCCTTGATGAATGGAGCCTTGACAGATTTCTTGCGTTTGAAGACGCCTGCAACTCTCTTGTAGAGAGGTTCCCTGATCTCGATGGCTATAGCAGTGATCTGATAGTAGCCGGCAGCTGGCTTCTCTGCGTGGATATCATGAGCTAAGGTTGCGTTGCCTTTGTTGACACCGATGGCCTTCTTAACTTGCTTGAAGAAGGAGGGTCGCTTCTCCTGCATCATTACAGGGACGTTGAATGTTGTAGGAGAATATCCTACACCTGCGACGTAGCTGCGGCACTGATCGAGATGAATACCGATAGTTCCAGATGCTGCCTGTTGGCATGCAATTTGGGATCTGAACGGTGTGTTGTTGTTATGTGGATTCATCCAGCAACTTCGAATTTATAACCGACCTCCCACGCGCACACAGGAAACTCAAACGGTTAAGCCCCAGAACTATCAAATAGGAGAGCGGTATCCTGAAAGAACGAGTTCGGTCCTGGTTTAGCTATACCTTGAGAACACCTTCTGAGAAGATTGAAGAGTTAATTGGAATCATGGCTACGTTTATCACTTCACAACTCTTCTTCTAAGCTAGGTTATATTGATGATCTTCTATGGCTTGAGAGGTACCGAGATTTAACGAACATCAGATGAAGACAGTTATTTAACTCAATTCCTTCGACTGGTGGAACCGGATACAAACTTAAAAGACATCTATGGTCAAATCACACAGATCTAAGATCCAAATTACTAAGATTACAAAAGCTCTGCATTGGTTACGGATCAATAAGTCACAGGTCAGCGTATTACACCGAAATGACCGAAACGTCCTTTAATTCCTAGCTTATTCCGACGAAAGTCTCATTCCGATGGAAAGACCTCCATAAAGTCCAGTAAGAGTTGAAAAAGCTCCTCCATAATTCTGTATGACGAAACATCCACGCTTCTTATCTCAAACTTGATGCCTGCGGCAGTTGCAGCGAGGAACATTGCCACCAGAAAACTGGACGGAGCAACATTAATCAGTAGCAAGACGAAGTAAAGTATTCATGCCGAATTTCATGAATTCTTCGCATGTAACCTTCTCAAGATTATTGAGTCCAGCAATGAATGGATCAGACTGCGGCGTCAGAGTCATCGTCAGTCTCGTGCTCAAAGCCTTCTTTGCGAGTGACGGGCTCGTCTACCTCATCGGTGTCGCTGAAGACCTCTGGCTTGATCTCTCCGTCCTCATCGGCGTCCTCCATATCCTCATCAGAAGACTCCTCCTCCTCCTTCTTGACGACCTTGGGAACATTGATCTTCTTGGCGGGAGTGCCCATAGTGCGAGCAGTCAGTTTGCGGTCATGGCTGACTCTCTTGGTGACGCGGTTTGGAGCTTTTGAAGCTTTCGAAGCTGGGGTGGTGGGGCCCTCATCTCCGGCAACAGGGCCTGCGCCATTCCTGGGAGCGTGGGCGTTAAGTGGCAGGCCATACTTCTTCTTGAGTGTGGAGATACGATTGGCAACAGAGCGATGGTTGATGAGATTACGCTTGGTGGCGACTGCATGGCAATCGATCTGAATGAGATGTTAGCAGGTAAAAAATATGATTGATGCTCAATCTCATGAACGCTGCTTGAAGGAAAGCTATAGTCGCGCGAACCACGCACTAAATGACGTGTTGGAAGACCACAAAGACATAACAGCTTTATGGAGGCCTGATGATGGTAGTGGTATGCACAGGGTACTTCGCCATATGTTGGAAAAGAGGCATGGATATGTGTGGATGCCCATGTCAGACGAAGGTGAAGGTATGACTTACTGTGACTTGACCGCCGGCGGTGCATTGAAGGCAGTCAATCAAGAACGCAACATCCTCTGGACGCATGCCGATCTCGACATTTCCAACAGAATCATCGTTGGTGGCATCTGGCAGAGGAGTTCTAGCCTTGCCCTTGTTAGGGCTCTGTGGTTGAGACATCTTGAGATATGCTTTTGAAGGTTTGTATAGAAGTTGAACTGTGATATTGTTGTTGTTGTCAGCGAGTTGTTTTCACGTTGTTGACGATCTTAGGTGATGTTAAGTGGACATCAGATGATTGTTGAATATGATGATATATTCACTGAGTTCAACTCTTGTCAGATACGTACTTGGAGTTTTTATCTTGTAGTTCCTTGATTCAGCAAGTGATGTCCGACGCAAGAGGTGGACTTGCGGGTATGTTGTTTGTTATGAAAGACAGAAGGGGACTCGGGATGTGGAACTTAGATTTTATACCGATTTGGTTGTGGTGGGCAAGAGAGACGGCTCGGCGCTTCTTTTGGATTCCTAGTTTCATGGAAATCGTCAGGTGCTCGGCATAGGAGATTATAATCTTTGTATATTGCATGCATATTTCTAAACCCTATCTAGAAACATGCTTATTATTCTCGTTGATCTCAAGTCTCTTTAGTTTCATGATGTGTCCTGGCGAGTTAGACTCATAAGCTCTTCAATTGCATTGTACTTCTACAACAAAGACTGAGAACTTGGGACAAAGTTTGTGTTTGGTCTAACCAACCTATCCCCTCTACCAGCTAGCTAATCCTGCTCCCCCCAAACCCCCATTCCCGCAGCAGCCTCAAAAACGCCTCTCATGCCTCGCTGGTGTATACATATCTTACTCCTGTTCTCCTCCCTCAGTTGACGATGTTTTATACGAGGATCCGTCGTCTTCCTTGGCTTTTTCTTGAGCTTCCTCGATGGAGAAGTTCTTCTCATCCTCGCTCCCAAGTTTCTCTTCTGGCGTGGGGTTCCGGGCCTTTACTACGTTCCACTGATTGCGAGCATCAGTTTCTCCGTCTCGCTGTCGTCTCCTTGCTTCCTTAATCGACGCCATCCTTTCTTCCCCTCGTTGGCCAATCTGCATAACATCTCCGTCGAAAAAATGATGAGTTGATCTAACCGATCTTGCCCTTCGACCAACTCTTTCGGGATGAAATCGCGCAAGCGTAGACGAAGCCGCCTCTACGACGATTCTGAACTTCGCCGTCCTTATTTCGAAATTGCTATTTGAAAGTAAGCATATTATTCATGACAAAGATATACTTTATATAGCTTACATGTGCTAATACCTCCTCCTTCACAATCAGAATTTTTTGCTTCTCCATGTTCACGACCGTTGCTGGTCGCCAGACCTGGATAGTCCCGACTTTTGTGTTATAATCCATATCAATTCCGACCACAACTTTGATTTTCGCGTATGAACCGAGTATATACGCCTGCGCAAGTCCGGCGAGATCACGTCTGCGCTGGGAGTAAGAGACTTCTAGAATGACTCCCAGGTACTGCCCAGCACGACATCCGAATGCTATATCGGGGGATTTTGGTCCATAATGTTCATCGTCGTCGAATGTGATCAGCTCGGAGCTTAGAGGAATCACTTGTTTGGCGATTTCGCAAGTCTCGCTCATCAAGTATAATCTCAGGCAAATAATGCTCTCTGGAGGCGTGACATAAGGTTCTTGTTAGGCCGACATCTTGTGTGGTGTGCTTGTTAATGTTTGGTTGTGGTGGTGGTGATTCTGTTGTAGAAACACTGGTGGGGTGCGCCTTCCGATGTTGGTTGTATATAATACTCATTGGTTTCAACAGCCTCCTCACAGTCTCTCTCCCGCTGTCAAATCCTGCTGGGCTCTGTGTTCAGACGATACAGTATCAGAAGCCGAAACAGCCGTTATGCTTGTGGATCACCAGCCTGGGTTGTTCTTTTCTGAGCGTTTAGCGGCATCGTGATACCAACGTCGGAATCTGAGAAGCAGACAGCATCGTGATCGGTGAATTGTAACTGTACTCGGGTACAGTTGGTCCAAGCAAGTCGAACGATCCAAGCAAGATGAATCATCCCAGAAAATGCCGTTGTACAATAGTCTCTAATCGGGCGGCTACTTTGCAATTGCCCACCCTTAGACTTCCGTCTAAGGGTGGAACACCAAAACAATTCATGAAGGCAAAAGCCACACCAAAACAATTCATGAATTAATTTTTGCCTATTGCATTGTGACTTATAAATACCTACAACACCATATAAATTCCTAACATAATAGAACGTCACATTTAAGTAGTTATTTAAGCATTTAAAGATGAAGAATATCCTTTAATGCAAGCATATGGCTTTGCATTTAAAGTCCCTTATTAGAAGTTTTAAGCATGATTACAGACGTAGTACAACTTAAGGAGGACATAATAAGGCTCTTTCTAATAAGTAAAAAAAGGCATTAATGAAGAATTAAGAGCATAAGGAGTTCTATAAGGATAAGAAGGGGAAGAAGAGAAGCTTTAAAATAAGGCGTAAATTAAGAATAGGCTTCTGAAAGTGCTTATTTAATTATAGATGGAGAAAATTAAATTAAAACCTACTTAAAAGATGGAACCTAGAGAGTACTAGTTTTAGTACTTATAAGGTGTTAGTAAATAAGTATAAAACAGAGGTTACTTTTATGTACTAATAGGGAAATTATCTCATGAATTGTTTTAGTGTGGCTTTTGTGTTCATGAATTGTTTTGGTGTTCCACCCTTAGGCGGGCCCGCCTAAGGGTGGAGCGAGTAGACGAAGCCGGCCGATTATAGTATCGCAATCAATGAAAATATATTTATGCCACCTAAACTAGACAATGAAGGCCAGGCCATCCTATTTGCCGTTAGCATGATAATATATGAGGATGTCGTGCTAAAATCTTCAAAATGTACACATAAGGTACAGATATGATCACCACATCATCAACTACTGTGCATTTCAAACGTCATGTCAAATATCACAATATCAGGTGCATATGTAGACGGTATATCAAGTGTTAAAATGCGCATTCCGCTATCATGATGCGCCTTAAGTTCCCATCCAGTTTATTCCCCATGTGCGCATATATCCTAGCTCCATCGCTGAGATGCATTGCACAAATATGCTATATCCACCTCGATAATCATCATGAAGTCCTCTCGAAACACATTTTACCGGCGTCGAATAAGCTTTTTGGGTTTCGGAAAAGCTCTAAGTCTGTAGTCTTTTATTAGCACTTGCTCGACATCTGGAGCAAGGCGGAAAATAAGAGTAACTTACAAGCAAGATGATCCCAGTAACCATAGAAAACTCCTCAAATCTCATGCTTCTCCTCATCCTTGCTGAAGCCAGAGGCATCAGATTCGCGCCGCTCCATCTGATCTTCATCGGTGGACTCGTAATTTTCAGCCTTGACGGCGAAGTACTCCGCCTCCTCACGGCCAACATTCCCCTCATCATCCTGATCAACAGGCTCCTCCTTCTTGACCTTGGGCTTGCGTGGCGCACGTGGCTTCTTTGGGGCCTTTGCCTTCTCAATCTTGGTTGGAGATGGGCCGCTTGCAGCGCCTGGGGAGGCAGCAACTCGATCAGTCCAGCCCAGCTTCTTCTTGATCTGATAGTATCTGGCACGAGCGGTGGCGGCGTTTTTCAGACCGGTGGCAGCGGCGACGGGGTCCCAGTCAATCTAAAGCGAGTCAGCTGATGTAGATATCAAGGCTTTGATATGCGAAAGTATCGATCTAAAAGGGAAGGGGAATGCCAGAGACGCTGACGCACCTTGACATCTCCATTCTGGTTCTGAAGGACATGGAGAAGGAAGAATGCCTCAGCCTGGGTAGCACCGCCAGAGTTTGCGGCAGCCTTGGATGGAGTGGATGGCATCTCAGACATCCTGGAAGGTCAGTAAGTACCAGTGTTGGAGCTTGAGTCTGCTGGTGAAGTTTACGAACTTGAGTGATTGTGATGTTGTGGGTCTGTGAAGAGGGTTGTTAGTGAAATAGTTGAAGTATAGGTGGCAAAGAAGACACATGGAAGAGAAAGTAACAGAAGGGTGAAAGTGAAACCACTGGTGTTTCTTTCCAGATCTGTAAAAGGCAGGCTGAGAGTGTTATGCCTTTGGAAAGCAGAGGACAGGATGAGTATGATTCATCATCCTCATACTGCCAAGGGCGGGCAAGATCGGGTTCACATCTGGTACCATCCATAGACAATACCGATGAGGATATTGTATGCGGAAAGCTTGTTCACTTACATTTTACGTATCTTGAGATAATTTGAAGAAGGCTTTGAATGTTTGTGGTGCAAAAGCTGGGCTATACTGCGTTGGCGGGTGAATTGTTGTGGTGTGGAAAAAGATGCAAGAAGTTGAAAGATTTCGCAGGTCAGATCGCCTTTTATGCACCGGCTGGACCAGAAGTTCCTGGAATATTTCTCGCCAATTACGCGGACTCAACTTCTATGCTTCCAAGTTCCTCCTCTTAAAAAGCTGAGGTCTTTCTGTTAAAGAAACACTTCGTCTTGGAAAAATGGGAATCGGGCGGCCTCTGACACACTAAAATAGTAGAAAATGCAGGTACTTCACTTTCTGCCTAGTTACATGGTGTTCTTAGGTACTCATATTCTATTTTAAAAGAACATTTTTAATTTCTAATGCTTTCCATCAAACTGCACCTGTGAAGATAAGATCTGGCTACAGCTTCGTCTGCCGTTGCCAGTTTCTTGTCATGACCGTCTGAACTCTGAAGCTCTTCCGTCTCCTCTTATTGAATTCTTAAATTCGGGCCCAGAGAGAGATATTGGTATGATATGGAATGTCGAAATCTCCTTCCGCAAGCTGAAAGCGACTTATAATCTCGACTTTTGAACGACTGGATAGCTACTCGGGGTTCATTTTCCATGATGAATAATTGTGTGTAGTTATACAATTTGAAAATACCATAACCACAATGATGATGGAAAAATTCTTCTAAGGGTGATCCATGACATTCTCGCATTGTGTAAAATTATACTTATATTCTGTTTTATTTACCTACACACCCCAAGAAGTCTGGATTTTTAAATTCTGTCTACATCAATATTCTTCACCTTCTTCCATACAAAATACAGTTCGTATCAACAATATGAAGCATCCCACGGCTGCTCATTCTTGACAAACTGCCTTTGCCTACCAACGCCAATTGGCTCCTGCTGATACATATAAGGATCATAGAATGTGTTCGGAGGTGGAAGGCGCATATCCTGCAGCATGTTGTGGTGAGAAGTTCCGTCATCCATCATGGGAAGATACATATTTGGACTGAGCTGCGGCATCATGTCATTGCTAAACGAAAAGCTGCAAGGGCGGGAATACTGCAGAGATTGCGGTGTCTGAGGCGAAACTTGTTGGTACTCATGCTGAGACTCTGACTTGACTTGATGAGTTGGTTGAAATGATGGCTCTTGCTTGATCTGATGATTCTGCAGAACTTCCTGCTGAGGCTGGATTTGCTCGGAGCCCATCATCTGGCTACTCTGTTGTGCCATTTCGTTTGCATCGACACTCTCTCCAGGAGCATCCATGTCACCAAGTGCCACATCATCAGTCGGCTCTGGCTTCACAATTGGCTCTTGGGGCTCAACACCTGCGGAAGTGACGACACCAGGTCTCTGCCCAACATCCGACTCCGAAGCCACTGAACCCGAAGAAGCCGGTTGTCCATCTCCAGATGCAGAAGCCAAGTCTTCCAGTTTCAATTTCAACATCGCCTTGTCCTCGCCCTCTTCCTTCTTCTCACATTTCGTCTTTGCACGCTTGGGCTTTGGAGGACTCGACTTATCGCGCGGTGGGCGGGACTTGGGCACGGTGCCTTCCATCTGGTTCTTGAAACGAGCATAACGCATGCGTGCCGCGTGCCCGTTGGTTATTTCCATGTCTTGTGCGACCTGGTTCCAGTCGACCTTGAGTGCAATATCAGCCATTGCTTGCTCGAGGACAAGTTGAGTGCCAGAGAAAGAAGGCATTGAGCTCTATGCATGGTTGATTTGGGTCACAAATTGAATGGCAAATAAGACAAGACTTACGCTTCTGACATCGAGCTGTTTGACTATGTAGTACATGAACCTCGCCATTTGTGCCTCGTTCGGCATCGTGGAACGCCGTAGGGATGCCAGGGCGGCGGATGAAGCTGTAACAGTGCTGAGCTCTCTGGTGGTGGAGGTGCAGAAATCTGCAGTGGCTTGCAAGTGCGTGTGAGGGATGAGGTGAAGGGCTCGGATATGAAGTTGTGTAGAAGGGAGAGAAAGCACATCGGATGGGGAGAAAGAAGCGTTGATATGTGAAGCATGGTGAAAGAGAGTGTGTCTGGCGTGTTTGCTTGCACCTTGCAATCATGATGACGAGCGGAAAGTTCTCCACATTTCATGCAGCCGCATGGGAAGTTCAAGTGTGTGTGTGTGTGTGTGTTGAAGCTCAACAGGGAAAGAGAGAGTAGGTACGTGAAAATGTCCGACCAGCATCGGAGACATAGCAAATGGAGGAAGACGAGGAAGGAAGAAAGAAAAAAAGAGACATGCAGGCATGTTCAGGGAAAGGATGTTGTGAGACACGGGTAGTGGCTGGTGAGCAGCTGGTGAGCAGCTGGTAACCTACCATTTCACATGGGCTTGCAGTCGAACCCTTTTTATGCTTTGACCGCCTTGCCGTCGTGTGGGTTTTTGATATTGTGGTTATCCGTACTCCTGATGATTTTTGTCAGACTTGCTCATTGAGGCGCTCTCTGTATGTATTCAATGTTTCAATGCGTCTTTCTCCTTCTGTCTCTGCTTCTCGCTCTTCCATTCTCCCTCTCTCCCATGTTCTCTCTCTGTCTCTTTCTGTCTCTCTCTCTCTCTCAATGTTGGCAGAGACACAAGCGCGCTGAAGCGGCAATGAGTATCATCACATTGCGCACAGGCCGACTTTGTTCCCAACCTCCTCCTTTATTATGCCACACCACATTCGGAAATCAATCGACGGAAGAGAAAGACAAGAATGAAAGAAAACGATGAAATAAACATCATGAAAACAGAATATTCAAGCTGCTGCCTGGAAATGGCGCAACATTACCAGCATCCCAGCATACGGTGTGTTTCAAAAGCCAATTATTGGAAGTCTTGGGAGAGTGAGTGATGTGCCGTTGGTACGGTGACTGCCAACTGTGGCTTGACCAGGAACATACGACGCATCACATTTGACCATCTTTGACCATCTGTAGGTAAAGATGCCTTCTGAAAATGGCTGAAAAATCAGATAATCAAATAGTCGAATAATTTCACCCACCGAGCTCTTCAGATCTGAAGCAAGCAGCATTGATGTTGCCCTCTTCAATGGAACATAGGACATGGAATGGAACCGGCCTCAAGGCGCCGTGCAGTGCTCTACTGTACGCAGTATCCGTAGAGCTGGAGGCGCATGGCTTCCCATGGCATGGCATGGCATGGCATCGCATGGCATGGGCGGATGCGCGGTGTAAGTGCCTGCATGAGAAATATGCACCGTGATATGATATGATATGCACTGTGACATGCACCGTGATAGGTGATATGGTGATATGCACCCTGTGCCTGGGAGACTTCCCCGGCGGCGGCATACATGCCGACTCCCGTCTTCACCCCGCCATCCTCTTCCGACTTTGTACCTGAGCTGCCGTCGCAACAACAGCAACAACATCAGCAGCAACATTTAATCGGCGATCAATGAGGATGGAAGTATGGAAGTCACTCAGTGAGGGCGATTAATGGCTCACATTGGCCATGATGATGCAGGAAGAAGTATGCGGAGTGTCTGTACTCTGCTCGTCTATGTCACCATGTGTATTTGTTCTCACATTTGTGTTGTGAATGGCTGAAGAGGCCGAGATCGTCTCAGGAGTTCTCTGCAAGTAGGAGAATATGGATAGTGACAAGATATATGTAGCTTATCTTTCCAGACCCTTAACAGTAGTGGGGGTAGAAGTAGAATATATACACGTAGAATATATCTAGGCCCACGAATTGTTCACACAAGTTAGCATCGTCCAAGTATTTCCTGTTCACATGCGATCTGGTGAAGCTGCCTCTCCTCAGCCTGAATTTGTCCACAGCAAAATCTGCAAATCTGCACATCTGTCCATCATCTCTTATATTACAACATCCGCGTTCCTCCATCTTCTCTCGTCAGATCACCACCGCCAACAACAACACAGTCTTCATACATCCTCTTAATACATATCAAACAACACAATCTGCTTACATCCTCTCAATACACATCAAACAACACCAACAAACGCAAAATTCATCTCTGATTCACAACAACAATGGTTTCAGCGTGGGATGCCGCCGCTGACCGCGATCTGCTGCTGGCGATCATCCGGGACGGAAAGTGGCACGCACTTGACTGGCGTTCTATGGCGTCGCAGATGGCTGCCAAAGGCTACACTTTCACCCACGAAGCTTGCCGGTATGTCTAAGATTCTTCCGCTTATCAACTTTCCGCTTGATCTCACTGAGATCTCCACTTAAGGCTTGCTGGATAGCGATACATCTAGAAACTTTCAAGATGACAACATTCTTCTTATTTCGATCTCACTTCCTCGTTTCATATCTGAAGTTCAGAATCTACACATGCTAACTTCCGGAATAGTCAGCATTACCAGAAGCTCCGCAGAGAGTCGGCAACCGGATCGGGAGGCTCTGGCAATCCTGCCACACCATCTCGAGCTGCCAACGGTGCCAAAAAGACTCCGGCTTCTCGCAAGTCCGCCAAGAAGATCCTGGACGTCAACAGAGACGATGACGAGAACGAGGAGAACGAGACTCCATCGAAGAAACGCAAGCGTGCTCCCAAAAAGGAGGAGGAGGAGGATCTCGGCGGCTTGAACGGCCAGACTGCTACGCAGTTCAAGCTGGAGACCATCAGCAGCGAGGAGGAAGGCGCCGTCAATCTGGAGGATGAGGGGTATGTTCCAGTTCCACGTGTCCAACTATCGCCCAACCCCAGGTTCGCTGACATGATAATAGCCTATACGCTTGAGCATCATGGTGGGTGGGTTTCCTTGCCTTTTCTGAGTTTCCTCTCTCAGCATGAAAGGGAAGGCCCAAACTCGGAGTTCTATGAGCATGAAGCCTCGAAGAGAAGGGGCTGATATCGTCCGCGGCAAAGGTCGGCTGGTGACGACGAATGAATCCACTTCCGAGTATTGCATTTTGTGGAAGATGAGGAAATATGACGAAGTCTTCGAAGGAGAAGACACGAGCGTAGTGAATATAAACCATTCTCAAACTCTGGTGAGGTATGCAGCCTGCTCGTGCTATGATGTTCAGAAACTTGAGCATCCGGAGAAAACTGATCGCAACACATCCTTCAAACTTGATTTAGCACATGGAACCAGAAGGACGCTGCACTTCAGATTAGACAGCACAAGTTCAATCGCGCTGATTTATTATTTGCCTTGTTTTTTACATTGTGATGTGTGGTGAGGCGTATTGATATTAAAGAAGATTAATAACTAATCGCTGACTAATCAGTTCATTCTAGATGCAGGGCAATACTCAGCTATAGTCAGCGATGCTCATCATCGTCTCGCAATATTAATCTCGATCCATTTTGACCATTTTGACCATTTTGACCATTTGCGCTCTTTGCGCTCTTTGCGCTCTTTGCACTCTTTGCCCCGATTGACCTCTTCACCGCATGTTTCCAATCCTCAATTCACGATTGTGTACAAGGCCATATGCAAGGTGCCGTGAATGCTGTGCGAGCGACGATGGCATGGACCTCTGTGGACTTCTTGAGCCGGGAAGACGACGTCGGCATAAGGTGGCGCTTGATAGTCCGGGATCGCGCATATTCCAGCATTTTGGCGTTTCAATGACTCCTCCGCGGCAGGCGGAAGGTTGTCGGGGAAGTTGGGAGGTTGGGAAGCCGCCAGAGACGATACGCATCTTCCTTTTCAACACCATATGCACATCTACGGACGTTGCAGCAAGAAAAGAAGTTCTAAGTGGAAGGCAATATCCAGCAAACCTCATTGAACACAAGACACTTGAAGCGCCGACTTTGGCAATCCGAAATCGACCCGGCTAAACTCTGGCCCAAGTATTCTTGCGGATACGGTGAACCGAACATAGAGCATCATGCAAGTACTTTCATTCATTCTCGCCATTGATTAGACATTACCATTGAATAGACATTAAGAAAATGGCACCATGCCGTCGCTCAAGGAAAAAGCAAAGATGAGCCAAGGGATCGCAAGTGCTCAACCATGTCAAGCCCCCCAAAACGCGGATTCTCGAGCCTTGATAGTGATTCTCGAGTCTCGATAGTGAACATTTCAAACAGCTTCTGTCTTTTACGGCATTTTCTACACAGACATGTTTTTGGTGAGACGATTTCTGTGCCCGAGGTCATGTAAGACAGCTTCTCTATTATCTTTCAGCACTCACTGCCTTTACTTGCAATAAGTCCATTTGTTAGTATTGAAAACTTATACTAGATTAATACCAGTCGATTCCTGTTTGATTAGATAGTCCTTTGTTGACAGGAACAACCATTTTTTTGTTATTCCCTTTGTTGTTTGACCATCGAACAGATCAAATTGATCAATGGAGCCAGTCACGTACTGTATCAATATTACTCGCGTCTCGCCTCTTGTTCAGCTCCAAAGCCCTGCATCAACGGAAACAATTGCCTTGTATCCTTTGTTATTCCTCTTTGATGCTCGAGCAGATCAATGGGCTCTATCACATATTTAAGTCGGCCTGAGGTCCACCACATTTGCATGTTCACTAGAGTCTACTCATTTCCCAAATACACGTCTGATTATAACGGAAGCACGTCTCAGTCCCGTCAAACATCATTATATTGATTGCTATCACGATCGGTATTCTCCTTCCTATATGTCGAATACAGTTACTAACTCCAATGCAGTGGCACAACCAGAGCAGCCCTGGATTTCAGTCTTGCCTCCTATTCAACTGCCGGCTGGTTATCTTCCACCCATGCTCACTTTTGGCGTTGAATACGAATTCATCTACGCATTTGAGAAACGAAACCTCGACACTCACTTCAAGCGTGCACTTGACCATTGGGGCAATGATCTCAAGAACTATCTCAGACACCGCCTCGAGTACAAGGACCAGGACCCGTCACTCGCGACCGAATCTAGAATTCAAAAGACGAGCTCGGATATCCAAAGTCCTACACCAGAGCCTGACTCCTGGTATTTTACCAATGATGCTTCGCTTGGCTGCATCCACAGAGAGGTTGCTGAGGCCTTCAACATTCAGGTAAAAAGGGTGAAAGATTCCTGGAATTTTAGAGGTATCGAGCTCATTTCCCCTCCCATGAAGTACGACCATATGTCTGATTGGATTCCCCAGATAGTGCAAGTCGATAAAGTACTAACTGGTATTCGCGACAGCACCACAGGATTCTACACAGAAGCTGCTCTATTCAACGACACCACGGGCTTCCACGTTCATATGTCTTATCCGCAGATGGAGAACAAAGCTAACCTCATGGTCCTCAAGTACGTCGCAATCATCTGGGCTGTCTGTGAAAATGGTATCGGCCTTGTCCACCCCCCACACCGTCACCATTCTGTCACTCAGTATGCACGCTCCCTCCGTATCAAGTTCAACCCATACTCCCATGAACGTTTCGCTGAGAGAATCTATGCTGCCAACAGCCTTGAGGCGCTGCAAGCCCTAATCGGCTTCGAGTCCGGATATTCACAGGTTAAGTTTTCCAACGGGCGCGAGGACAAGCCACTGACTATCGAATTTAGACAACACAGAGGCACGTGCAATATGAAGGAGGTCATCTACTGGGTTAAGTTCTGTGCCGGTGTCGTTAGGCTGGCACACAGGTATGTGGCCGTCGGGTTTGATCTTAGAGATCCGGTGGCGTTGAATGAGCTTGCGCAGACGATCTGGTTGATTGTCGGCCTCCAACAAGAGGAGATCGGTTTCTTCACAAGGAAGATGGAAGAATATGCGGATCCCGAGTGGCAGATTAGCCTTAGGAGTCCACAACCCTGAGACTTCGTCGCAGTGTGCCAAAACCACATGGTACAGAACCTTGGCGGTTCTCTAGCTAATCTGTTCAGCGATTTCAAAAGGGGAAGAAAAGGTTTGGCCTCTAGCTGCGCTTGTTTGGCGAAATGAGACAGCAGAAAGGGAAGATGGAATAACATGAGGAAAATGAAGTGCAAAGTAAGTCTTTATTTCTTTATTCCTAGTACATAAAAATCATATTAATTCTAGACACGTCTAGACTCTAGAATGTAATAAGAATAGTAAAAAGCGAAGTAAAATAGACAATGATCGTGATATGAGAATGGAGTAAATCACTGTTGAACCATTCTGGCCACTTTTGTTAAAAGCAATTAGCGGGCGTTGTTCACGAAATTATAGCATTACTTTATCATAACTGGGTCATATCAACCCCTCCTGAGCCATCCCCTCATCCATCTCCATCTCAGCTCCCGTGAGTATAAGCGACTCCAACAGCGATTCGGGGTGCAACAGCACTCGGCTTTGTCCAACCTTGGAAGGTCTTGCATCACCAACAGGAAAATTTAGAAGCTCCTCTTATGGCAAGAGACAACATTGCAGGACTCCTAAGAGTCGCATCATCGAGTATGAGGCAGGCATTCACAGGCAACAAAATATATACTCTAAGAACATGCTGCATACGATGTGTGAGGGTATTAAAGGCCCTACAAAAGCTTCGACATGTCATGACGCAGTTGACATATAAAATTGAGCTGATGGAAATGTTGAAATAAATGATTGAATTGCTTGATTGTAAAACTATCTAATCTAGAGCAGGCCTCTCATAATATAGAGAGCCTAAACAAAGGCTCAAAGGCCTGTGTGAATGCATAAAATCTTCCATGCATGCGCATGGAGATTCTCATGAATTCTCCAAACTGAGAATCCCCGGGTGCCTACAGACAGGCACCCACCTCTTTATTCAACAGGAAACAGTAAACGAAATGGTCCAGCAGCTGTGACTGCATGCCCTGAGATGCCAAGATAGAGACGGCGATGAGGTTCTGTAGAGGCTAGATCATCCTCCAAAAAATGCAGAGATCGACGCGCGCGCACAGTTGGCGGAAAACGATGTGTCTAGCAAGCCTACTGCTGATCAAAGCAGAGGGTTCCTTAAGCCTCTGATTTCCTCGTCTGAAACCATAGCTAAAGCTAGATGGCATTGTCCCCAGACTGAGGAAAGCATTAAAGCCTTGCATAGCTGTAAGTTAGTTTCGTCTTAAAATATCTCTAGATAACGATACTAAAAAAGAGACTTAGTGAAGGATGCAGCTATCGACGAACCTAAGAAATTGATAGACAAGATGCAGCTCCACCTAATGAAGAAAAGAGACCGTCTGAGTCGGCTACAGCCGAGGATACGCCAGTGAAATAAAATACTAGAAGTTGAGATTTATCAAATCCAGTCACTGAGCACTGGCGCTTAGTGACGAAGCTGTCAGCGACCCAGTCACTCAGTTGGCCTCAAGGTGCTCTGGGAATGATTGGGACACTAACCTGCTAGCCATTCACCTGCCAGCCATCCTGCCTTAGAGACTGTATATGCCTCTGAGCAAGTTCGAGCACCCACACACTACTGACCTAGTGCCATAGCTCTAATCGCTACAATGATGATGAGCTGAACATCATCCTCGAAGTGGGTGGCTGAGGGGCTCTCAGTTCTAAGTGCTGTCCTCAGTGTCTGAATTTATCAAACTGTGACTGGATTTAATAAACCCCTTAAAGGTTGTTATGTGTAGTAGTAGTCTAAGTAAACTCATTATCATCTCACAAAATCCTATTTAGATGTGTGCCAGTCAAGCACTATAATAGACGCAAGGGAGCAAAGAGCAGGAACATATCATTTTATGTAAAATCTACTACTCTACTCCAAGGACCTTCCTCGGCAGCTCGTCGGAACTCGACGCCTTCCCCGAAATAGCCAGCATCTTGCCATGCGGCCATGGTAGGTCCATCGTAAGGCCCCTGCTTTGCAGCACCATCTCTGCCGTCAGTCCAGCGGTATTCCCACAACTTGGTTGGTTTTGAGGCATCCCGCTGTTCATCAGCGATGTCTATTGTTTGCGGTTCGATCCACTCCTCGCCAGTCTCTCTCTGATATTGCCGGATGAGCATCTCTCGTTCCTGGTCGTATATATCTGTCTGCCCCCTTGTGAGAAGCTGATCTGCAGCTCCTGTGATGGTGTTCACGGCCTCTATAATCCTCGTCTGCTCTGGATCTTCGGCCGGCTTCTCGGCATCGACGTCCATGGCGTCGTCCGCCTGCTTTCGCTTCTTAAGCTTCCATTTGGGTATCTTCTTTGCCTTCTTTTGGCCCTTTCCTAATCTTGCGAGGGCTTCCAGGACCGACTCGCCCTTTTCTAACTGTAAGATGAGCGTTCTGAGAACATCTGATGAGAGCATAGCATCATCTTCCAGCCGCTTTTGCCGCCGTTCTGCCTCGCGCTTCTCATGTGCTTCAGCCGCTCGTCTCATATCTTTCTTGCTCAGCCCTTCGAGCCACGAGTCGTGAACAGCGTCAGGATCGCCAGCCTTTCTGACAAAGTTTCCTGCTGCATCAAAGCGACCTTCCTCTTGCTCAGCCTTCATATTAAACGCATCGACCTTTGGCGCATTTCTTTTCAAGCCGCCGGGGCCAACTTCTTCATCAATGCCCTCCTCCTCCATTGCCAGTGCTGCATCTTCCTCGTCGTCACTGCTTTGTCGATCGTCCATTGCATGCGTCGAGAGTTTCCCTTTCGGATCTAATGCAAAGGTTGTCGATATGTGGCCTCCACTCTTACTGCCCTCCACCTGACCTTCGATCTCATGCTCTTCCAGGAATCGAACTGCTCTCGCGCTTTTGCCTCCCTGAGTCTCATCTACGTCGCCCGCGACGAATTCTTCCTCGAGATCTCCAAACATGTCCTCGTCCTCCTCGTCAGGTTTCACATTCTTCGGGCCTCCATCCTGCGCATAGTTCTGGAGTTGTTCGAGTAGATTGACTTGGCCCTTCTGGCCCCTTGCCCGTACTGAGGCACGGGTATTGAATGCCTCATTCTCCGAGTCGCTATCGTAGCCATCGATGTTGACTGCATTTCGTTTGGTATGTGCTCCGACTCCGATCACGTCTGCATCCAGAACTGTATCCTCTTCTGGCGCATCCGGGGCGAGGGCGGATGGATTGCGGATATCGAATCGGGGCTTCTTCGATGACGGGGGGCCGTCGCTCAACTGGTGGTGGAAGCGTGTATAGTCTTCGCCTGCACGCTTAGGGCGCGCAGCGTTGAATCGACCGGAGGACATGATATGTATGATTTGTATGATATTTACAGAGGTTGACGGTTGATTGAATGGCTCGGTTCATACAGATGGAGTTTGAAGTTGCTGTGTTATCGAGGGAGGCGAAGGTGATGATGGTGTCTCGGGCGGAGAATGAATGATCTTGGAGGGCGGAGGGCGGAAAGCGGAAAGCTTATTGTCTTAGCGTCCGCTCGAAGACCCAAGAACGGTGCGTCATTATTCCGCCGCAACCTGAGGTAACGTCGACCTCGACCTTTGTACTCTACATCTCTACATCTCTACATCTTACATCTTACATCTTACATCTTACGTCTCGACATCTCTGCACATCTTAGTCGACGCTACTCGAATCTACTCGACTCTACTTTGCGATTCAGTTACATTCACTTGTTCTTCCAAAACCCCATCAAATAACGCCTATATCTGTCAACCTAACCGCCGATCATTGAAACATGGTAGCTTCATCCACTGTTATTCAACTTCCACGGCACTCAACTGACCTTGAAAGCAGTTCAACCCCAATTTCTACGATCCCAACGATCCAGCTCAGATGCTCAATATGCTGCAGCGTGGAGGAGGTATGCGCGGTGCGCCAGCACGTCGATTCGACGAGTACTATCGCTGCTATCCCACTGTCATGATGCCTGGACCACATCGTGATTATTTGAACTACGGAGGAAAGATTATCTTGCCGCCATCTGCCCTGGACAAGCTCTCAAGACTGCGTATTACGTATCCGATGTTGTTCGAACTCGTCAACGGACCAAAGCAGAGAATGACACATGCGGGTGTGTTGGAGTTTGTCGCGGAGGAGGGGAAGGTGTATCTGCCACAATGGGTAGGTTCCTGCATTCCCGTCATCCAGGTGTTGTTGTTGACAGTTGCATTGCAGATGATGCAAACTTTACTATTGGAAGCCGGTGATCTCGTTCAAATCAAGTCGACGAATCTTGCAGACGCGAAACTTGTGAAACTCCAGCCACAGTCAACCGACTTCCTCGATATCAGCGATCCGAAGGCCGTGCTTGAGAATGCCTTCCGAAACTTTTCGACTCTCACAAAGGGCGACATCTTCAGCTTTCATTACAATGACACCGTCTATGATGTTGCTGTGTTAGAAGTTAAGCCCGAGAGCGAGAAGATGGGAGTGAGTATGATCGAAACAGATGTCGAGGTCGACTTCGCAGCACCAGTTGGCTATGTCGAGCCACAAAGGCCTTCGAAGACCAGCGGTACGAGCACGCCGAGAAACGTTACGGGCGGGCTACCATCTGGAGGCCTCTTGCATAATCAAGGAAGCATGGCGCAAGATATCAACTATGACGCTATTGCCCCGTCTTCAAATTCAGCTGTAGCCGGCGCCAAAGCAGTCTCCTCAAACTTTCTCCTTGGTGGACATAAGCTAAATGCGAAGAAAGGAAGCAGGGCGCCGACACCAAAACCGTCAACACCGGCTGCTGGAGCATCTACGAACCTACCCGCGAATCCTCTCGTTGCCCGCCGAACAAATGGACCTCAACCTCTTAGGTTACCGCCAAATAAGTTGTTTTTCGGGTATGAGATAAAGCCGGTCAAAACTCAGGCCGACAAAGATAAAGAAAATGCAGATCGACTCCAGCCGTCATTCACGGGACAGGGACAAAGCTTACGTGGCGGACCGAAGCCAAAGAGTGAAACTGTGGAGAAGCCGAAAGAGCAACCGAAGAAGCCGGAGGAGAGCAGTGGCCGCAGATTAGATGGTCGGAAGCCTTAGTACTCTCGCTCGTCACCCCTGGCGTTAGTTTAAGGTGCTTTTGCTTTGCAGGCGAGATTGGCAGATAGCTCGGAGTTATACGCATGGGGTGTAGCATGGCGTTGGTTTCGCAGGTCAAGGTCAAGAACTATAGAATCCAGACGGTATTGGCAGGATTACAGTGTTGCCAGCGTCTCATGATTTCATGATGTTTTTTTGAGGTGGCAATGCCATTATCGTTAATATACATATACAGGCATATAAGCCTTGAATAAAACAGCAGATTCACGTTTTGGTTCCGGCTAACATACAAAGTTCGCATTAAAAATAGGCCAGCCATAGCCTAGATAATTTGCAGGGTCAACTCGTACTCTAGAATGCAACTAGTGTCCATTTAACTTTTTTTAATAACATGCTAGCTAGGACTAATTGCAATAGGATGGCCGAGGCTTATAACGTGAGCCAGGCAGCAGCAAAACAACAGCTTATAACATGAGCCATCACGATTCACCACAACATCGGAAGGCGCACCGCACCATTGCTGTTTCTATCACCAACACCACCAACACCACCAACACCATCATCATGAGCATTCCATCTCAACCTCAATCCCAGTCCTGTCCGTACGCTACGCCTCCAGAAAGCGTCGTGGGCTTCCCTTTGATTTCTCCCCCAACGGTGATATCGCGCATTATAGAGGAAATCAGCCTTCGGCAGAAGGGACGATGCTTTACCCTCATCCCCTGGGCTGCCTACACATTACACCCAAAGGGGTACCAGGACCTGTGCCAGCAGCTCCAAAGCGACGAGTCCCTCCGGGGTTTTGTGGGGGACAAACTTAGATACGATTACTTCCCTTCTTCCAGCCGACTCGTCCTTCGAATGCTAAGCACCTTGCATGCACAATTCCTCAATTTTGTCGTCAGCGAAATAGTTCTTCAATTAAATCGTATCGAAGGCAAAGGCAAAGGCACGTCTGCAGAATTTGCAAAAAAGCTTCACCCTCGCGGCTCAATGACAATTAAATTTGGAGACCAGAAATATGGCAGGCACGATCCCGATGGGGGGTTTGGGCACTTGCAGGCGGCATATCCAGGAGTCGTGATCGAGGTGGTGTCGTGTCCACAGAAAAGAAAATTCCTGGGGCATCTTGTTCATGAATATATTCTTGGGTCCAAGGGTAAAATTCGGGTCGTTGTGGGCTTCGATATTGAAGAGGGGACTTTGTCTGTCTGGCGGTCGGACATTATAACAAATGAAGCGGGGCAGAAAGAAGTAGTCGCCCAGCAGACAGTTATAAACCAGGTAGCCCGCATAATCCTGTGTCATAAATAGTATGCTTACTTTGAATAGGTTTTCCGTGACAGCAATGGCAACCCGACCCGCACAGGAGGCCTTCAACTACGTCTGCGAGACTTCGGCCCAGAAGTCTTAGACAAGCTAGAAGGAAACCTATGTGATCCCATTGTCATCTCTACTGACACCCTATGCTCATTTCTTGAGCTTGCACAGGACCTGGAATTTATAGTTAACCAGGAATCAGAGGATGACACACCTGCCGAGTGGGTAAGGACTCAGCGCCGGGAAACCACGCCGCCAGAAGAGGTCAAATACAAAGGATAAAAATAATCGATAACGCAACCTTGTTGCGGAGGAGTCTTACGGTTATTGGGAGTTCTCGGAGTGGAACATTAGCTGTGGTGATGTGGAGTAGAAGACGTCCTTGAATCCATCTTATGGTCGCTTCCTTTAAAATCTTGCGGCTCCTTTCGAATGTCCATGCACTGGACTAACACTGCGAGTACGACTTCTTTTGACGTCTTCTATCCTCCCATGGAACATATCCTCCTTCGGACCCTTCTATTGAATAGAGAAGGTTGGTCCCTAGAGGTACTAGAGGATTCTCAAGAATATGAGAATCCAGGAGAATCTTCGCATTATGCATGGATGGTTCCATGCGTGTTTCCACCAGCTCTTTAAGCCTTTGTCACTGCCATCTATATTAAGGAATACATGGCCTATAGCATAGTTATTTAATTAATCACTTTTACATTGAATTCTACTGCGTTGACTCTTCTGCTTTTGACACCGTCTACTGCCCTCATATTTAAGATGAGGTGTCCCAAAATGCATAGCGATTATGATGCGAGATTTCGTTGCTTTCCGTGAAGGCTAAATCACATTAATGTACAGCACTCCTTCTCCTTCTTCCCCTCTTTCTCCCCCTCCTGGCGATGTCCCATGGCCACCTCCACTAGCATTCTGAAAACCTCCTCCACCCCATCTCCCTTTAATGCTGAACACTCAAGGTAGGCAGCTGCTCCCATCTCCCTTGCAATCTTCATCCCATCGACAAACGGCACAAACTTCCTGTCTTTCTCATAATGCTTCCACAACCCACTACATTTCTCTTCCCACCATCCCTTCCTCTGATCCGCCTTCGTCCCAACAACTATAAACGGCCGTCCCATCGCATGGTACTGCATATGCGGCCTATGGCCCCTCCTCAACGAGTTCAGGCTCTGTTCATTCGTAAGACTGAACAATAGACAGAATACATCGACGTTAGAATACCAATCCGGAACGCTGGGCACAATGTCCCATTTTTTGAGGCCACCTATATCGTGGATTTCAAGTCTTATTTCAGTGTCTTGCGGAGGGATGGAGAAGGAGGATATTGCGGGCGGATCGATGACTGATGGGACGTAGTCGCTTGGGAAGTACTCGAAAGCATGTGTAATGATCAGGCAGGTCTTCCCAACACCAGCAGCACCGAGGAACACGGCTTTGAAGGTAGACATCGAACCGGACTCATCATCCTTGTTCCTGATACGTGAAATACTTTTGGTTGTGTCCTTTGGCGTGTGGTGGAATATCGTTTGGTTTGGGAGCCCTGCACCTAGCATTGAGGCCGAGTCAAGAGATGCAACGGGTGTAGGATGCCATGACAGTTCAGATACTGGGAGATCCTCCCACCATTCTACTTCTTCTAGTTCTGTCTCCATTGTTGGATTCTGGAGATCTCTCGTTGAGCATGCGCAAGGGCGGAACTAATGAATGATATGGGACGGAGTGGGTTTAGGCCTGACGACAAAAGCGGCGGCGACTTTGACGGCTGTGCGGAGGAGGGCTGGGATGTTGTATGTATGATGCTTGTGAATTTCTATGAAACGTCTATAGTATGTAGTAATATAGGCTCTGTATAATATATCAATATATCAATATATCTCATTAACTAACGACGTGAAACTTTATTGGATTCAGAGCAATACAGAAAAAAACGTGTTGCGCCTAATCGACCCCTCCCTTCCTTTCTTCCCTGAAATTCAACGCCAAGGCTCTAAGCGCTCGTGGATATCCATCTCAATGCTCATATCCATCCACACTGAGAGCTCTCACACCTCTCACCTCTCATACTCAGAAACTGTCTTCTATCTTTTATTTGCGTCTTCGACTCTGGGCGCATAGTTGCGTCCTCGGTCTGTGGTTGTAAGAATATATATGATTCTAGTCACACCATCTGGACTTCTAACTCCAGCACAGACCTCATCTGAAGTTCATGAAAGTTCATGCATCTAAGGTCACAGGCTCAGCCTCATCAGCATCTTCGCTATTTTCTACTTGTAGTGGGTTATTTTGAACATATTAGGAAAGATTTCTCTGCTGAGACGTGGCCAATACGAGCTCCGACTCCCCAGCAAGCGCGGGAACTAGGCGCTCAAGACTCAACGATGAGATTGCGATGGAGAGACTGCAAGTGCGAGCATTTAGATGATGGACATCTATCGCGAGGTCGACGCTGAGGATTCCACATGCCATCAGAGCTAAGCTGAGCTGAGACATCACGACTGGGTGCCCATTCAATTGATATTACTGCCTTCAGCACTCAGTTATGTGATTGCCCTCACCGAGTCCTATTAAATGTGGCACACGCATCTTATCATGCTCATCAGTCGGATCACCTAGAAAAATATGCGATGCAGTGGCTCTCTCCTCTGCTCTATGTCTCCGCTCAATTCGGAGAAAATTTGACGCGTTAGCCGACTTGAAATCTGTCAGTGAGTTAGGCAAGTAACGGTCCATTAAAGGCAGCTGATGTCTGGAGGCGTCAGGCTGAGAAGGCAGTCGAGGAGAATAGAGGACCAGGGAGTATTGGGCACGCATTGCTTTAAATAATCTCAAGAAGGAGCTTAATCTTTATGGAGTCAAAGCTCAAAAAGATGAGCAAGAAAAGGAAATAGGTCAAGGCTTTACAAAAGAAGCAAAATGAGCTAGCTGAACTGCTCATTCTTTTCTAGACTAAATGGAGGCAAAAGATGACAAACTTCAAGAAGGGCTTAACATTTAATTTTATATCAATGATAAACAATTTTATAGAAAATAATGATGATAAGTAGTCAGGCTTTATTAGATTTAGTGGCTTAGATGGAGACCTTGATATTGATAATGCTGATGATAATGTTGACCTAGGGTTATATTAAAGTCTTAATTTCGTGATGGTTTTCTAGGGGGTTGGAATAGTTTTAATTCAATCCACTATCTTATTACAATTATTTAGTTAAAATCGTTTATCATTATCTAAGATGGCAGTTGTGCTGTAAAATACACGTGAAACAATCTGGCGTAGTGCAATTTCGCATTGCAACTCGCTTTCGCCGATCACCCTTGCGGGTGGTCGGCGTTATCATGTTGTTAACCTCCACATTGTGAAATCCAGGAGACCCAACTCACACATACAATCGTCGCTGTAATGACATCGAACAAGCGTTATGTGTCATTGATTTTATTTGGCCATCAAACGATCACCAGCGTCTTGATCTCCGCATCGGCGAACACGTCATTAAACACAATTTTACTCTCGGTCTTGGACTCCAGCGTTTCAATTTGTTGCAACACCAACTTTCCATGGACACCTTCTCGCATGAAACTGCCGAGCCGCTCATACGTCTCTGAACCATCTGAGCCATGGATAATACGGAGTATCAATCCATGAGACTGATCTGCGTTCCGTATCATCTCCATCAAGAACACCTTAGTACCAGACTCAAGGAAGTACGATGTGCCTGGCTCCGAGTAATCAAAATCTGGCCATACGTGGAACCAGAAGTTCCCAGCACTGATCCAGAATGGTTGGTCAAGCTTGCGATTGTATTTCAATTGCCCATTAACCACCGGTCCCCGAATTGTCAGACGCCCGTCTAAGCAATGACCATAGGGATTGACTCCAGCTGGATTGCATTCTGCGTTCATGACTTTCGCAACGGGAACATTATTTTTCCATGAGTAGAGAAGCCTAAAGACTGCTGGGCATTCCATGGACACCCAGGACCAAGATGGAGCATCTTTCTGCCGGGCGGGTTTTGAAAACGGTCGGCTACTGTTCGTGGAATCGTATTCGGATTCCCTCCCTTCTGGACTTGGGTACCAAAGAAGGCAATGTGGCATGTCTTCCTCCCACATTCCGGCTAGGTATCTCGAGCGTTTGGAAGCGGCCATCCTTTGCGCTAGGCCGGATAATGCAGGCAGTTTATCAGAACTGAAGGTAAGAGCCAAGGTTGTGTATGTCTCAATAATTTGCATCCAAACATCGTCTCTGTTGCGGCCTCCCACAGACATTGCGTCGGTGAACCTCTTCTTTTGAGTATCGAGCTCTCGTCGATCCGATTCAGTACACTCGCACTTTCGCATTTCTCGGCACTCCCACACGATTTCATTTGCGTGATAATCGAGAGTACGTCGCGCAAGAATCCTTTCCTGAAAAGCCCATGCACGACTGAATAGTGGTTCTTCAGCGATTGAAGGATTTTGCCAGGCCCTTGTGATTTTATCCTTGTCTTTGTTCAAAGAGCCGAGTCCTTGAAAGTAGTGATTGCATAGAAGTCTGGCATGAACCACCACTTGCAGCTTACTACCGGCCACAGTAGCTTTGCTAGGGCTAGGGATGACTGCTTTTATCACCGTGGCAGCCACCCCTCAGAGATCTAACATCGGCCTTTTCCAAATTTTCGCTGTTTTTAAACTGCGTCGATCACAGAATAAACCAGAATCCCCATCTTTTGCGCGAGTAGCACAGATGGTGAGGAATGAATTTTCGTAGATTGACGACATTCTGGCAGACTGCTGCTCCCAGTCGTCAGGGTCATCTTGGACAATGCAGAGCGAGTCGATCCATAGAAAGTTGAAGCCCAATCGTCGTGTTAGTGAAATAGCATCTTTATAGCTTTGATTCAACTCGTCCCAGCATATTTCGTGCTTTCGCTTCTGGATGTTTGATTTCAGAGTCTTCACTTGGTTGTGGGTATTGCCCCAGCAATGGCTCAATGCAATGTACGAAGCCCGCTCACCAGGCGATTGATGCAATCTGACTTTGTCGTTACTCATCGAGAACCCGAGAAGGCAACGGCTGAAGTTCGGATAGGCATTGGGGATGTTTTGATGTGCATTCGTTCATCCATCGCTGGATGGATCCGTAACAAGCATCAGCGCCAGAGTAACGAGGAAGCTCGATCATAGGACCTATAGAAGGCCACGGAGACTCCGTCCCTGAATTAAATTAAAAAGAGATACGTGATGAGTTGAAATCGCATAGACTTACCATTCTTAACGTAGAGCTGCACATAATCCGAAAACTTAGTCCCACAAAGATAAAATAGCAACCGCGCTGGGGTGTTCTTCTCTTGATTCGTCGGCTGCACAATAATGATTACAGCAATAGAATCCTTGGTGAGAAAATAGCAGCGGTCCCCGTTCTCTTTTTCGTATTCCCATTCCTGCGATCCTGCTCCTGTTACCTCGCCTGTTAGCCCCTTCGTTAGATTGAAGTGGTTAATGGCTTTGAGTAGCAGACCACAGGATCGACATCCCAAGTGTGCGGCTTTTTTCATATGGCCCATAAACGTAGTAGTATCTTTTGTCAAATCGTCGCAGTGTTCGCCTTTCTGAGAGTAATAATCCGTGCGATTGTAAGAGTAGCTATTGAGATGAGCCATGAGGCCAAGAGACTGGTACAAGTACAACCGTACTGTGTACAAGCAGGGGCTTCTTGTTGAGCTTTGAGCTTTGAGCTTCGCGGAGAGATCAGATCCCGGCTTCAGCCAACTGAGCCGTGGAGTGGACGCATGAAAAGTATGTGTATGTCAATTCTATAGTCGTCGTGGTGGTAGTGGTTGTAGCCGTAACATACACACTTATGGTAGCCTTGTTGATAGATGAGTGTTGAAGGCCGAGTTCGAGGCTCCGGTGGCTAAGGCAGAGACCCCCACCGAGTCTGGGCCTCAGGCTCCAATCCCGGCTCTCCTGGCCTAGCATTTACTATATACATAATAATACGAGGCTTTCTATCTAGTTAGTGGTCAATCAAGCAAGCAATTGAGTACCCGTTGCCCAGCTCCTACAGTGAATAGCTACAGTGAATAGCTACATTGGATTATACGATATAGAGCCCTATATATTTTGTATGAAATCCAACGTGATGGATCGCCCATATGGGGCCAATCTATTATCTAGGTGAGAACTCGTAAAGAGCTTTCCTCCACTTATCTAGTATTCGCTCAATAAAATCCTCGGGGACGGGAGCTATTGTGCATGGCGAGTTTAAGAATCTCGGTCTTGGGCCATGGTAGACCGTAGGCGTATATGAACGTCCACCCATACGCTGAAACAGTTTTGCGCTGGGCTCCATGAGGAGCGAGCCAATCTAAATATGAGACATAACCGTTCAGAAAAGCTGGAGGGCAATCAGGACGTAGCTCTTAGAATTGTACCGAAAGGTCAAATATCAGAGGCAGGTCTCCAAGTCATACCAATCCAGGAGTTTGAACTTCGCCAATACAGATTTATTATCATGCGGACTTGGTCTTCATCTGACTGTGAAGCTGTAGACAAGTCAGTCGCGGCACCACTTTCCACCATACACAGCGAGGTCTTACCAACTCCAAAGTCGATCATTTTGAGCAACGTGTTCGAAGATGACAAACTGGTCAGTTGCGAAATAACCACATTTTCCGGCTTCAAATCTGATCTCAAATGAGCCTGTGAACGTTGAATAAAATGATAGTTTGCTTACCCGTATGAATAATGTTGTCGTTGGCGTATTTGAGAGGGCTTGCAGGAACTGTCATGCGATTGACTTGATCTGAAGATGTGAGAGGCGAACGCGTTGGGCTAGGTGAAGTTGATGGAGGTCGACATCCAAATGTTCAAAGACAGCAGCTGGTATCTGGTCATTGTGCATGCCAGACAAGATAATATGATCAAAAAGTTGTCGGATACCCACTACATTTTTCAATGGGCCAGTGAGAATGGTCATCTCAGCTTCGAACTGGCGTATAGCTAGCCTTTCTCTGCTCGTCGTGATGAGCGCGCAATGGGAACTTAAGAACTACCGCTCGACCGTTGCTGCATCTGTCAGCGACGTTTTCGATAGGACGAGTGAGATCTGATGTTCTAATGTTCCGCCTTTCTCTTTGTCCAAGCCGAACATGCTTCTGGTGAGCCTTACGTGAGAATTCTGCTAACTCATACTCTTCGTCCGACACCACCTCTACCTTTGCGCCTCCATCTTATGCACGACTCCATTTGTCTTCTCTCCCTCTCAACCTTTTCCTCCGCCCTTGCCTTTATCACCACAGCCGTCACGTCCTCATTATCCACCACCTCGACATCCCCCCCCAACCCTACTAACAAACCCCATGCCAACTCCGCACTAAAATGGTCTGCAAAATGTAACGGTGTCCTCCCCCTTCCATCCCTTGCGTTTACATTTGCTCCCCTCTCAACCAACATCCGGACAGCATCTAGATTCCCATACTGAGATGCAACATGTAACGCTGTCATCTGACTCACGCCTCTGATATCCGCCTCGACATTAGGTCTCGATAGCAGGAACCGTAGAACTGAGTCATGAGCTTGAGGGTCAGGATAAATATTAGTGTCACAGGCTGTGTGGAGGGGAGTTTCCCGTAGAGTATTTAAGGACCGGGTATTGACATTGCCGCCGTTCTGCTCAAGGATGGTGATGAGGGGAAGGGCGAGTTGGCCAAGTTGACAGAAGCGGTGGAGTGGAATAGTGCCAGTGAAGTCGAGACCGTTGATTTCTGCACCGTGGGAGAGGAGGAGGGTGATTATTTGGCGGTAGGCAGCGACTTCTTTGTTCTGGGTGATGAATTTTTCATTTTGGCAGGTGATAGGAGATCCGGCATCTTGAGCTGGACGTGCGTAGTGTAAGGCAAGTCGACCTTTGGGGTTAGGGAGGTTTGGATTTGCTCCAGCCTCTAGAAGGACTTGCACAGCAGAGAGAGATGCTGACTTGATTGCTTGATGTAGCGGTGTTTCGTAGCTTTGTGAGATATTCCCCCTATTCTCGCCTGCGGGAGATGGCGAGTGCACATGTTTGCGCCCAGTGTTGATATCAAAACCCTTTTGCAACAACAAAGTAATGGGCGCACCAGAGCCTAGTCTGGCTGTGTAATGCATATCACAGTTCTTCCACGACGGTCGATGGCACCCTCGTCGGCGCCTTTTGCAGTGAGCCAGTGCGCTGTTCTTAATCTTTCTTCCTTGCTCGTCGCTTTCCCACCGTAGACATTGTTAGCACCAGCATAACAGCAGAATAATGGTGTCATGCCATCCGCAGTCTGCACATTAAGCGCTTCCATGCCCCCTTCTCTCTCCAAAATGATGCGGGTCAGGCTTTCTCTACCACTCAAAGCAGTGTAATGAAGCGGCCTCCACCCATTATCATAGCTTCCGTTCAAGAAGCCTTCGGGGTCTTCAGCGACAGCTTCTAAAAGAGCAAGGACTACAGCCTCATGCCCCTTTCGTATAGCCAACCGAAGAGGCGTTTCCGATTCAGGCTCTGTCTTCGCGTGGATATAAGCGTGATAAGACAGAAGCAGACAGACAAGGTCCACTTGGCCTCCACACGTGGCTTCATGAAGAGGTGACCAGCCCTCATTAGCTGTCGAGGCGTTAACATCTGCTCCTTGCTTTAGGAGCAGCGTCACGACTTCGAGACTTGAGTTCTTTGATTCGCATGCTGTTTTGCAGGCCTCGAGGAGTAGTGTCAATTTTGCTGCTGCTGCTAGTTTGTGGCGTGTTTACAAGGGAAGGTTCATGGTCGAGTATTTCCACTAGTGCTGTCACGTTGCCTTGTTGGATTGCTTGGATTGCTTGCATGCCTTCGTGCTCCTCATCAGGAGATTTATCCTGGCTTGCAGTGATCATTGCGTTCGTCTCTCACTAGAACTCTTACTTGACAGTTGATGTTGTTGGAGTCGCAGAGCACGGTGGATTTCTACGAACAGAGGCTGCATGAAATGTTAAAGGTTCCATACTAGCTAGACCGCAGTCCTCAGACTGATGCAAGAGAAGAGACAAAGCGGGCAGAATAAGTAATGAGGTAATTCTCCGAGGCTGAGACACTTCACAAGACGGGCAGACGGAAGGGAAAAAGCCTGGTGGCTGAAGTGAAGGGAGCTTTAGGGTTTGGCAAAAGAAGTCGCGAGAAAGTGTTACATCGTATTATATCTCAAGCACACTACGAACGCTACTCCTGCATCTGTTTTGAAACTTGACCGCGAGATAGGCCCCAAACACCGCTGCGATGGAACGGACTATCAAGATCGGACACGACATCAGGCTCACATCGGCACGTCCGCGGCCGACCACTTCGCCGCAACAACCTTGGACCTCAAGGCGCTGCGGATATCGGTCTCGCTCCTCTCACTCCACTCCTCATACCCGCTCTCGCTCAACGGCCACAGCGGCTGGTTGAGATGCTTGCTGAGATCGACGTGGTGCTTGAATTTCGGCGCTGGCGTGCTCATCAGGGTATCCAGCTCCCGGCCCAGCTCGGCGCAGTACTGGTCCAGGGGCAGATCGTTGACGTCGTTGCCGAAGGGGTTCTCGAGCTCGTCGCCGATCGTCGCGATGCCGAGGATGATGTAGGCGGCCGCGACGGTGCCGGGGATCGTGATCCACCCGAGGCTGATGTAGAGCTGGAACGGGAGCAGGTAGATGTAGAGGAGGACGATTTGGGAGATCAGGATGTTGTAGCCGATGGGGAGGGGGGTGGTAAGGACGCGTTCGGCATTGCCGGCGGTATCAGTCATGCCGGCAAGGGCGTTCACTGCGGAAGGTGAGTATTTGATAGCGAGTGAGAGGAGGATGGCTACTTACGGAATTGGGCCCCAAGCACGGCCGACTTCAGTTGGCCGTTCGTGGAAACTTCCTCGAAGTAGGCGCTCAAGTAGGCCAAGATTTCCAACGGAAGATTGCCCAACGGCCGATCCGATCGCTTCATTTCCTTTCTAGGGTTCGAGAGCGCGAATGGTAAGCCGAGTTTCTCTCCAAAAGCTTTCCACGGGCTCTTGTTCTTATGTTCCAAGTAGTCTTCCTTGTGTGCAGCCTTCGCATAGGTGTCGAGATGGGAAACAAGCCCTGCGATGTCGGGATAATGAGCGTATGGTTCGAATCGAAGACGATGCTTGACGGCAATGGCGAAACTAAGTGTCAGGTTCATCGCAGTGACTTTCTGGAGGAGATCTTCCTTGCCCTGCTCCCCTTCGCGCTCTTCGACGTGGACCCAGACGTAACGGGCGATGTTTCGGCATTGAATCATGAGTGTACACCATGTCTTGCGGCCTTCGGAATAACTAGACATTTATCAGGTTTGTTTTGGTAGTAGGTATAGTAGGTGGATGTACCGTTCGTAGGCTGTCGAGCTTCGGAACGACAGAGAAAGACCAACGACGAAGCCGAGGACGGTGAGAAGGAGGGTGCTAACGCCGACTGCTGAAGTTAGCTCGATCCAGTGGTATGTATTGTTCAAGGTGTCGTACGTGAGGTGTGAAATTTGGAGATGCAGGTGATGCACGTCGCCCATCCTCCAATGCAGAATAGTGGGATAATCATGCGCGGGAGAACGCTGCCATGCATACGCATGAAATAGGGGAGCTTCGAATGTCCATCGAGATCGCGTGGGCCGACCTGCGTGACGTCCTGGTCAGTGTGCTGTCTCATACAGAAGATACTCTGACTCGATCTCGGGAGAATGAAAATCAACTCACAAAGTAATCATTTAAAGCTATACTCTGCCGGGAGAGTGGGCGACTCAGGGGCGTGGCTATGCCACTGATGTGAACGTCGAATGCGGACTTGGTCACGGTAGGCTTGGAAGTGCCGTTCTTCATCTGCTGGACACTCTCGTGCAGGGTGGCTTTTGAGTCGTTCTGAGCCGCTTCTCCTCTTCTACCACCACCACCTCCTCCTCCTTGAGCTGGTGCTCCTCGTGCTGGGGCTGGCGCCTCGTCGGCCATGGTAATTTGGGCCAAGGTGAGCGTCTTTTACCTGTTGATAGGAAGGGAAGGGGGCCAAAAAAAGAAAGAGAAAAAAATCAGAATTGATAGTCGTCGCGTGTCCGTCGCAGGAAACAGGAAACAGGAAAGAAGAAACAAGAAACAAGAAGCAAGGGGAGAAAAACACCGAGAGAGGAAATGGAAAAGGAGGGAAAAGAAAGAAAGCAGAAGAGAGAACAGAATTATATTCTACATTTCAGGGACGGACGCGGAGTAGAGCGACAGTATGAAATGGCGGAAGCTAGAAAGCGGGACGCTGACGCTGACGTGTGGAGTGTCAGCAGTGTCAGCAGTGTCAGGAGTGTCAGGAGTGTCAGGATGGGGAAGACATGGATGGATGGTGCATAAAGTCCCGAAATAGATAAGTCGTAGGTCTAGGCCCTCGTCGCCAGGGGGGAGGTGCCAAGGATTACATATAGATATATATATAATAATATATGTGTGTGGTGTTATATATGTATGTTTACGTGTTTGTTGCGTGTTTGGATATTGGCGTGTTTTACTATATCAAGGGTTCATCCCAAGACTTTTTAGATCTTGTTTGGGAGTCTTTCTCTCTCTTGGCTATATCAACGCGCCCGACGCGTTGATTGGGTGGAGGGAAAAGGAAAGGACGATCGCAGATCTTTTTGTAGTCACGTGCTAATTTCATGAAGGAAGGGCAGCCGGGGGCAGTCCTTCCTTCATGAAATTGGTACCGATAAATTGTGGTTGACCAATGAACGTCAGTCGGAGGTTTGAAACACGGGAGGTAGCTCCTGACCGAGCTGAGCTGTCACCCCAATGTTCATGCCTCGTAATTGTGGGTTTGTGCCTCATAATCGTTGCAACTACGTACGCTCTCTCCGTCCGTCTATTGTGACTACCAAGTAAATGACTACTTCGTAATGAAATTTGTCTTCACATTATCTACGTAGAGCATAACATCTACATACATAACATCTACATAACATCTACATAATCTATACATAATAATACATAATATATACATAGGTACATATGTATGGGCTCATAAAAGTCTATCGTAATCATCGTAACACATCAAGTCACGTGATATAAAACGAGTGCTGCAGGATTCCTAAAGGAGTAAGACTCACAATCAGGAGCGGAGACTTCCGGGCCGTCGCGAGCACTGATCAATTAAGATCAATGAAGATCAAAGGCAGCCAAATAGGTCCAACAGGTCTAGATGCATTTCGCAATTCTTTCCATTCGAACCGTCAGAACCTAAGCATCTCGTTCTAACTTCTCCCCCGTCGCTTTTGCACTTTATGGACGGGCTCCATAATTTCCTCGTCCATGGCGACGGCAGGCTGATCTTATGCGACTTCGCCGGTTCCGGTATGGAAGGCCTCCTCTCCACCATCAGCGCCGGTGTGCGATATGTAAACCCGCAGCATAGCGGGGACCTCTATTCCACGGCGGAGGATGATATCTTTGCCCTTGGCACAGTCCTATAGGAGCTCGATCGTGGGAAACGGCTCTTCGAGGATCAGAGCAGCCGGGACATCTATCGACATTTGCGCGACCGGGAGTTTCCTGAGTTATCGATGGTAGCGCTGCCGCTGAGATGTATCATCAAGAGATGCTGGGAACTTCCGGGATACAAAGCTACTGCCGCGCTGGCAGAGCTAGGCAAGTTGGCAATAGTAGAGCTTGGAAGTATATTGTCTGAAAATTGCTGTATTGTATTAGCGTGATATGCTATATGACTGTATTCTACTGCTAGTATTTTATATGATAATCGTCGGACCCAACCTTCACTCTGTTCGTGAAGGGTTGGGTCCGACGATTATAGGAAACTATAGTATAAAGTAGTTTAGAAAGATCACCCTCTTAATGCGTTTATGCACAAGAAGCCTTACCTGTATATAGATCTCTCTTTTGCCGACTCTTTCTCTCCTTTCCTTTCTTTCCTCTCTAGACTAAATCTAGCACTTCAACTCTACGTGATCCACTCGGTATGATTGTGATAATTACAGGGGCGTGCTGGAATTAATTCATATTCAGTAATTCATATTCTCAGAATATGCACTAGAGTATTCGCCTTCTTTTATAAGTATTCATACCACTCAACAGCTAACAGGCTGTTGCCTACAGTTGCATATAGTCTACATATAAATAGATTCCTAGATAGATTCCTAAATAGATAGTTTAATCAATATCCATTTTCACTTTTACTTCCCGTGCCCACAATGATATCTACATTGTGATTGCAACACTCTTAAACAGTCTCGCGCTCGGTCTTGACATGCTCCAAGCGTGCCTTCTCAGACCATGGGAAATGCACGACAGGAATGATGAAGAAGGAGTTGCTAAAAACACAAGTTAGCAATGACACATATACTCTGGGGGTAATATAGGATATACCTCGTGTCAGCAATACCAGCTAGAGCATTATACCAACCGGCAAAGGCCGCCAACAGTCCAAAGTATCCACCAGCCTTGGTTATTGGTACGCTTGGCATTCCTTCGCTGTCTAAGGAGAAATTGGCAATCATAAGAAGAAGAAAGGTCATGTCGAGGAACAAGAACAAGAGGAAGAAGGCGACAGTTGATCGCAGAGTGCAGATCAATAAAAGAGTTGTGAAGATGAACCAGCCAGCAAGGAAGAAGCCAATGGCATTATAGAGATTTGCGGGTGATGAATATGCAGCTATGATGTCAAAGCCACCTGGAGTGAGGAGGATAGCGTATGAGAGCCAGAATCCGCCATATGACGAGAGAGCAGTGGCACCAAATGTATTACCAACGGCCATTAACCTATCAAGCATATATTAGCTTCAATGATACTACCAGGCGGGGCACAAAGCTGCATACCACATGCCCGAAAGCAGTTGACAAATCCCACCATATCCGAAGGCAGCAGCAACAACGATGTTTGGCGTCGTGACGCCATTCGCTTGGACATTGATGAGAGAGAGCATAAAGGTTGTCAATGCGAAAGCCGAGAGACCGAGAGGAACTGGGTTGGCGAATACGCGCTCAGTTGTCGGCTTATAGAGACCAGGTTGGAATTCACCACCGAAGGCGGGGAAACGTGCCGATTCGCTCGTGTTCACGAGTGCGAGAGGGTTGCCGCCATAGTCGTACCGGCGGACACCTTGAGCGGCAGACTCTTTGGTGCCATTCATATATGTCTGATTGATGCCGTTGCTCACATCTTGGACATGGTCGTGTGTGGGGGTATCAAATTCCTTGCCTTGCAACGTCGTCGTACTCGTATCCGTCTGTGTTGATGCCATTGCTCCTGTTCTGATCTAAATGCGTGCGACTGGGTGGGCGATATTCGATATTCGATTTTCACGTGGCAATAAGCCGTGCTGGTACTGTCGAATACAACAGAAGCTTAAGCTTGAGCTCACGGTCGAGCTTGAGGATATATAAGTGACAATGGAGCGTGGGATTAAGTTAGTTGGGGGAGCGGATGGATGGAGATAGATATACAAGTGGGAGGACATGGGGGAATTAGCTTACGATTCATACGCGACAGATCTCAAGCAGTGTGGAGTCAATGCAGAGGGAATGCAGAGGGAATGCGGAGTGAATGTGGAGTGAATGCGGAGTGAATGGGGAGTGAATGCGGAGTGTAGGAATGAGTGGATTCCACTGTGGACATTCTCGTCTCCCTCGACAGTAAGTAAGTAAGCTAGACAGTAAGCTAGACAAGAAGCTAGACAGTAAGCTAGTCCGTCTGGGGAAATGGAAGAGGTGCAGCAAATCAGAAGGCAAGGCGCGACGGATGAGAGGAACAACGGGAGATCACCTGATGCGGGGTATGTACATGGTAACAAAATAGGCATTGCATCATCGACTCCGCGACGATGACGCTGACGAGGTTGGGGGGATAAACAAGCTCAAGGCCAAGCGACGGACGGCCGGAAAAACATTCAAGGTTCAGGGAGCCAGGACATGCAGACGCCTCCGGCACTAGTATCTGAGAGCCTAACATATAAGGAAGAACGGGCAGCCCGGAACAAAAATAGACGAGAATAGATCTCGCTCAATTCCTGTCTTCCTCTCTTCCTCTCTTCCTCCCTTCCTCTCTTCCTCTCTTCCTCTCCTCTCATCCTCTCTTCCTCTCTTCCTCTCATCCTCTCTTCCTCTCTTCCTCTCATCCTCTCATCCTCTCATCCTCTCTTCCCCTCTTCCCTTCCCCTCTTCAAGCACTCACTCACTCACTCTCTTAAAACTTGGACAGTCGGAGCTTATCTGCATATCTGGGATCCTCATCACAATCTTTGCCAGGTTGACCATGTCAAAGTTCTGCAGGTATGTACCAGTAACTCGACCAGTCAAGGATCCGACGATGAATCTCCAATCATCCCCGATATTCAAGCCTCGAGTATTGTCTGCCAGATTCTTCACGGCCAGATTACTTTTGACTTCTTTGCGTCCTTGACTCTTCTCCTTCGCTTGGACGTTCTACGTCTACACGCAACATGAAGCTCTCCATTGCATTCGTCAGTCTCTTGTTGTCGACTTTGCGGTGCGTCTGGTATCTGCCCAATTCTATATCCTTCAGCCCGGATACACAGCAAAGACGACAACTGTTACACTCATAGCGTCGTGCATCAATGCAATCGAGTCACTGGTCCAGTGTAATGCATTCTTCCAAAGCAATGCAATGATTGATATTCATGGCGGACTCAACAGCACGACACTAGATGTCTACGAATGTTACCACGGCTTGTGCTGGCCAGCCGCAGCATGACCACACCGGCTGGCTTTTCTGCTCCCTCCAACTCTACCGCGTCCACTTTTTGTTTGTCAGGGAACAAGTATACTGTTGTGTTAGGAGACGGCTGTGTTGAAATGAATCAAATTCAAGATAATAAAAGTGATTGATTGAATGAAACTATCTAGGCGATGGAGCTCTATTTGTATTCAAATAGAGCGTTTGTAAAAGAGTGTTTGCATGAGGGGTTTTGAGAACCCTCTGTCTTAGAATGCACAAACGCTGGCATTCGACTTGATGCTCGTTATCACTGCTCCGGGCGTCGATAACCTCCATATGTCCTTGAATCATTTAAATGATCCCAGCGCTTGGGCGAGTGGCGTCTCGTGGACACTGGTACCCTTCGACGCTGTCTCGGACGCTCCTCCTAGCACACTGACAATTGCCGACGTTTATATCATGAATATTTCCCCTACGGCAGGGTCTGCGCTGCCCAACCAAACAAAACTGCTTTGTTGACAGTCTGAGGCAGCCTGGCGATCCTCTTCAGCTCCTGGATACTATCCCGGGCTTTTACACGTTTGGCATGATGGACCACACAAGAGCTCATGTACTGTCCGCAATACAACATTTACCGCCCTCGTACTACTCGTGACGCCGCTCGTCTTCTGTTGCCGCCCGGAGCGAGCTCTGTCACGTCTGCTCCCAATACTTCAGGGGTCACTAATCTCTTTGTCACTGCTACGAACGGTAATTATCTCTTCATGCCTAAAAACCAGCACGATCAGGCGGTACCGTCAATGTTCTAGCTGGCGTATTCTCGCTTTCAGCCTCCACAATCGGTTCCCAAACCATTATCTGGGGTATCAACGCTGACGGAGAACTTTTCCACGTCTATTGTTCCACGGCAACGAAGCTAGCACCTCGGCTTGGTCAATTCCCATTCCTCTTTGTTCCGGAATCGAAGATTTTGCCTTCTATCTCAACATTCGGGCTTCCAATAATGTCCTGTTCGCCCACATATCTAGGCAAGAGTTAGTCAATTTTACCTAGGATCCAGTGACGAGCAAATGGACTCAGCAACATATCCTTTTGCCTCCTACCGACGTAAATGACATGGTCGAGTACAACAGCTGGACTACCAATATTAAGATTTCTGACGATAATGCTGCGGGTATTGCAAATACTCCTGTATCTCTCACGTCCATTAACCCAGTGACGGTCTATGTCAACGACGTGTATCATATCATTACCAGCACACCTGTCAATGCCACGTCGTCAGACATTAATGGCAATGTCACTGTGACTCAGCCCGCCGACTCCCTTGGCACCGTTTGCTTCCAAGTCACCGTCACAGGTGCTCCTCCTACAGTTGTGGATCCGGCAAAGAATATAGTGCAAAAGCTGTGGCTATTATTCAGTCTGGCGACGACTTGAACAAGGTCCAAATCAAAAGTGCAGATCGAACACAGAAGCCACTTGTCCCTAGCACGGTTTCTTCCGATAATAGGGATACCGCCGCGAAGTCTCTCGTGCTGCTGCTTCGAGTCAAGGGGTCTCTCCCGCGAGATGGTTCTGTTCATACCTCGCCTCCTCCTTCAACAAATGGAATTCCCAATCCAGAGTCACCTATCAGAACTTCCTTGGCGCTGCCATGCTGGGGCGCCTCGTTTGATAAAACTGGATTCCAATTTCACAAAGGAGATACGGCCATCCACCAGCTTAGCAAGTCTCAAACCATTGAGGCTCAAGTGGCGAACCCGATGGCTCTCTCATCCAACAATGCCATTGACGTTCTCGCGGGAGATTTCTTCAACTGGCTGAAGAAGACGTTGGAAGCGGTCGAGAACTCCGTGGTGCAGGAAGTCGAAGGGGCTTATTACTTTTTCGCTTCCATTGCCGGCAAGATCTACCGGCTTATGCTCGACTACGCATCTGCGGTCATGACCGCCATTGAGTTCGTCAATCAGATCAAGGTCTTTTTCGACGACCTCATCGCCTGGCTCAGCTTCCTCTTTGATTGGGATGACATCGTGCGCACGCATAAGGTCATGAAGAACATGATGAAGTTGCACGCGGGCAGGGTCGTCAACGAGATCGCATCACTTGAGACGTCTATTGACAACTTTTTTGTTACCCTGGAGGATAAAATCAACTCGTGGGCCGGCATAACTGAGCCTGGGGAAAGCATTGGTACCATGCAACACTGCGCTTCCACTCTCGCGAGCGGGAACAGTCCGCAGTATAATTGGGCGGTGTATCGCACACAAAATGGCATCGGGTATGCAGACACGCCGTTCGGTCAGCCTGACGTTCCTCCAGATATTCTGACTCAGCTTTTACAAGAGCTTAGCGACATCGTGGAACAGGAGGGAGATTACTTCAAAGCCACCTTCACGCAGATCAAGGAACAGGTCGCCGATCAATTCCCCTTACTCACACCCACCCAGGTGATCCAGAGAATCATGGGCATAGTCGCAGACCTTGTCACTAAAACGGCGAGAAATTTCATTGATAAGCTTTTGGATGTTATCAAAATTGTCATTACTGGGCTGCTGGACCTCCTAGACGCCCCACTCAACATACCGATTCTCTCTCCCCTCTACAAACTTATCGCGGGCTCAGATCTGACCTTCCTTGATCTGTTCTGCCTCATTGGCGCAATCCCTGCCACGATCGTATACAAATTTATCGCTAGTGAAACTCCCCGGTGTATTGACGATGGGGCTGTTTTTTTGTAAGGGTTGCCTTTTTTTTTCGACGAAAACTACACCTCTGCCTTGATCAACGCCTCGGACTATACAACTCTCGGTAATTTGATGTCCAACCAGGCAGCTCTCAACTTCGCCCGCAAAGAATCCGTCCGCAAAGTTTAGGAAGCGACTTCGTTGGCCGAGGCCGGCAGCGCGGTGAAGCTTCAATCAGCCCATTGTACACCGATCGAAGTTGCAGACATCGTCCTCAACATTGGCGCGTTCTTCGGCAGCACGATTGTCGCGGTTCTCGCAATCGAGAAGAGAGGTAATCCTAACGTGCCCAAATCAGCCCTCTTCGGTGCAGCGGCCGCCTACCTGTTGTACGCGGCGCTAAACTATCCCAGAGCCTGGATAAACCCAGGCGCTTGGAGCACCAAGATGAACGACTGGATGACCCTCCTCAAAATTTGCAAGACGTTCGCTGACAACGTATCGTCCCTTTTCCGCTAGCTGTTTTGGACCATCTCCATTTCCCCAACTCTCGACTCTGTCCTTGGCGTCACCTCACTGGTCGGGCTGATCGTGAGCACCGCGGAGAACTCGCCTGGCAAGGACAGCGACTGGACGCGGCTGATATCCGGTCTGTCTAGTAATCTTAGCGGGACCTTGAGGTACTTGAGCTCGCCCTACCTTGCGTACGAGTTCTACTACGACCTGTGGCCTCACAAACTCCGCTACCTATGGAATGTCGAAGAGCTGCACGAGAAATACGGCCCCATTGTACGCATCAACTCCATCCACCTGCACATCCGCGACCCAGAATATCTCGACGACATCTACGCTAGCGGGCGCCGCAAGCGGAATCGCAATGAGTGGCACTTCCATGCTTGGAAGACGAGCCCGATGGGCTGGTAGCTGTTCAACACGGTCGACCACAACGTCCACCGGCTTCGGCGAGCGGCGCTTAGTCCATGCTTCAGCAAACGCTCGATCCACGCTCTCGAAGGCCTCGTCATGGACAAGATCGATATCCTCGCCGATCGAATGGCCGAGGCAGGCCGCACAGGTGAAACTGTCAACCTCCTCTATGCTGCGGGAGCCTTGACCATGGACGTCATCTCGGTGTATGCCTTTGGAAAATATTGGGGCAAGTTGCGATTATCGGACTGGGCAGAAAAGGAGCTCGAGGGCTACTGCAAGATGGCTCAAATGGGGCCTTTCGCGCGGCAATTCCCATGGGTCGCCCAGATGGTCATCTTGCCCCTCCCACCGAGCCTGGTGACAAAGCTCAGTCCTGCTGCGGCGCTGGTCTCGCGAAACAGAGCGATGTTCAAAGGCGTGATTCAGGCGGCTATTGATGAAGACGAGCTGGGGGGTCAAGGGAATGAGAAGGAGAAGGAGACGTCGGTATCAAGCTCGATGTTTCAGGACATCCTCGAAAGCGATTTGCCTCCCAGTGACAAGACGCCAGCTCGTCTTTCCGCCGAGGCCGGTCTCCTCCTCATAGCTGGGACAGAAACGACGGCCCGTTCCCTGGCGGTTATCATGTTCCATCTTCTCGAGAGCCCGCTTGTGATGGAGGTTGCGTAAAAAGCTGGCGCCCCACATGCCGCGGCCTGATTCGGCCGTGTCTTTGGCGGAGCTGGAGGCCATTTGTAAGTCCCTATATCATCACTTTCATTGAAAACTGCTCAAGAAAGTGGCTGCAACCTTACTGATGGCAATCCTCCCTAGTCTGCCGTCATCACCGAAGGCATCCGATTATCCCACGTCGTCTCAAGCGGCATGCCTTGATACGCTCCGGAGGAAATACTCAAGTCCAAAACTAAGCTACAAGTACTCCATAGCCCTTTCCAATTGGGCTGAAGGAACGACTTGCTGGGCTTCAGCGTAACACTTCCCCAATTGGGACGTAGCGGAGAGACCGATAATAACTCGTCGAATGTCTCTGTTTCTCCTATCTTATTATTAGCTTCTATACGAGACTAGGCCCCTTTGGAAGAATACGAAGTAAGCGCAAATCTTTCCGCCCCCGCCAAGACTATTGCTACCCCGGCGTCATCTGAGGTAAGTAAGTTAAGTGGTAGGAGAGGAGAGTGGATATGTTGGATAGTGGATATGCTAGATGTCGGATAGTAGACATGCTGAATGTTGGAGAATGGATATGTTTCATACAGTAGCAGAAGTGACCGCACAGGATTATGTAAGAGCAAATCGAACGGTCCGTTCCTTCCCGCTAACATGCTAATGTAGCTTCCCTTAGTGCCGGGCCAACGGCTGTCAGGGATGGGACTAGTGTTTAGCGACAACGGACGCCAAGAAACGCTCCAGCCTGTAACTTTGTCATTGCAATCAATTATTCTTTCAGTCTCAGACTCTCAGACTCTCAGACTCTCAGAGGGGTGGTTTCTTTTATAAAGGATCCAGGACAACGACCATGAGGCGTGAGGGGAGGTAAGCAAGCAAAGCAAGCAGCTGAGGCGTTCTTTTATTCCATTTTCCATTTTTCTTTTCCCCTTTTCCCCCCCCCCCCCACCAAAAAAAAATCAAAACAAATCATGTTTGGCACCTTCCGGTACAACCAGGAGACTAATGACCATGAGCATGTCGAGATTTTGAGAGCCGATGGGCAGGAGGCTCGCGGATACACCAGGATGGCGTGTAAGTCGTGTCGCGCCAGGAAGGTGAGTAGCGTCATTTTTTGAGGTACTCCGTACTCAGAAGAAGCTATTATTTTATCAGAAACTATATGTATTTGTTTGAGCAGCTGAAATGCAGTGGCGACAAGACTGGCTGCACAAGATGCCAGGCCTTGTCCCAGAACTGCATCTACAAGTCGAGCAAGTCCTCATCAATTGCACCCGAGCGTAGTGGTAGCACTGCGAATGTCCGCCGGCCATCAATAAACACATCAGGGCTGTCTAGGGAGCGAGTGTTAAGCCGAAGGCCAGCGGCAGCAGGACTAAAGCCAACAAAGAGCCAAGAACGACGAGCACCGCCACCTCCTGCAGCGGCGCCACCCGTACCCGTCTCGGAAGAGTTGGGACCTTCGGCAACGATGATGAGTCCGTTGTCTCCGGGCACGGGTCTCTCGTGGAACTGCTTTTACAATGAGAACGAGAGTAAGGACTTGGATATCCATATGACTGAATCATCGCTTTTCTCGGCGAATGGCGGTGCTGGTATGGAACCTGATGGCAATGGCAATGGTAATTGGTCTCTTTATTCTACACGGTTGCATGATGTGGCCTCAACCATGGCGTCGGCATCACAGGATAATCGAGACTACGACGAAGAGCTGAGGGCGCTGTTGATGCCAGCTGCAGATACTGAACAACAGCCGTAGTTCCATCAGTCGAGAACCACGCGGGTAGGAGGAGGAGGAGGAGGAGGAGGAGGCCATGTGTGGGACTTGGACATGGACCTAGGTTCTGCACATACGATGAACCAACACCAACATCAACACCTCCATTCGAATTCCGAAACTCCCCCGAGCAATCTGGTGGCTTTGGCACAAATGCCGACGACGACATGGCCGCGATGATGCTGCCATTCTCAGACGCAAGCTGTGGTTTGCACTCAACCTATGCGCATGCTGGGACTTAGACCAGCAATCGCCGCTCCATATCCGCGATATATAGTCCCTATTGCGGGCCATGCCAGTGCGTCCACATCATGACACAGTTTCTGGAGAGCATGGACACTTAGATTGCATGATCTTTGGTTTTGTTTTATTTTATTTTCTTAAGATGCGGCTCGAACTTACAGTTTCTCTGTGCGCAGTACTCTGAACAAGATGGCAGAGAATATCGATGCCGATCATATCCAAGCCATTGCGCTCGGACCTCTAGACCACATTGCTTCGAGCAATATCCCTCAGAACATCATCTACTTGAGCCTCAAACAAGGCACCTCCCCACAAGACGCCTTTAACTGTCTCCGCGAGGGGTTACATCGTCCGTTTCTTTAGACACAATGGCTAGCTGGACGGGTGCACTATTAGTCTTAGGATGCGCCTGGATGGCGACCTAGTAAGCTCGAGATCAGCTACACTAGCAATGCCAACGCCATTCCCTCAACTTCTGCAGAGCTCCTGCGTTTCAACGAGCTCGACACGGGCGTGTCCTTTGCCGAACTACGCGAAGCTGGCTTCCCTTTGGACTCTTTTGACGATGAGGCCTTACTATGGACATCACCGTTTGAGCCAGACTTCGAAGCAGGAGCCGCCGTGTTGGCGGCGCAGGCAAACTTTATCCCTAGTGGGTGCCCTTTGGTCCTGTCCCTTTGCTCCATCAGCCTCAGACGGGACTGCGATGCTTACAGTAACCAAGGTGTGGACCGACCACTGCAGCAGTCTTTTGGATTAGCATCGGCATAAAACCCCAAGTGTGTCCCGTCTACCTTTCACTACGGATAGGGCGTTTCTGGACATGTTTCTTCAAAAAGAGAAAAAACGGCAGTCCAGTTTCATCCTAAAGACGATGGCTCATCATCAGAGGTACCGCAGCTTGTCGGTCTCGATTTCGATGCAATAAGCACCTAGCAAAGCTCTCGAAATAATCAAAATGGCCCTCACTCGCATCACATGAAGCCAAGCATGTTCTACATGCCCCAGTATACAACACTCCGAAAGGAATGCATCAAGGAGTTTGGCACGGCCGACGTTTCCGGAGCCGACCTCGTCTGTGCCTTGATATTCCGGAGCCTCATAAGAGCGTCAACGAGCTTGAATCCCAATGGAGCCCTACCGGAAATGGCCACGCTGGCCCTCCCCTTCGACGCATGACCAAACCTCGCGCCGTCGATGGACGTTCTTTACCTGGGCAACATGAACTTCGAGAACAAGCTCACCATTCCGGTGGCAACTCTCATTGCCTCGACCACCAGCATCTCATGGGTGGCCAGGGTGATCTGAGCGCATGCCGAGAGCTGCGCTCACCCGGGAGCACTCCTGGCAGCTTACGAGCTAGCGCGGTCAGCTACGAAATACGACAGCAACCACCTAGGTTTGTGCGCGGCGCGAATGTCACCAGCATCCGCTTCCGTTGGGGTCTTGTCACCCATGACTCTGCCCTTCAATAATACTTGTTTCGGGAAACATGTTTGGCAACAGTGGGAATCCGGAAGGGTTTCGCCCGCTCATGGGGGGTTGTAATCGCGACTATCGCACTTGCTTTGTTATCCCGCGTAAGAAGACTGGTGGGATTGAATTCGTGATGACTTTGTCGGAGGAGAAGGAGATGGATTTCTTGCGTGAAGATGACGAGTTTGGTCTGTATGCTTTCTCGCTTTCGTAGATACGTTAGAGAGAGCGTACGACTAAGACGTCTGTTTGGAGATTTCCATACTGTGCTCCTCACAAATGTCATTCACGGGTTTGTAAAGATCGATGACAACGACCAATGATTGCTTGCAATACAATGCCGTCAATTCCTTTGTAAAAAGTATTTGGAACTTCTCTTCTCTAAAACAGCCAAGTATTCTCCAACTCCAAGCAGGAAGATTCGTCAAAAAGCCCTAGTTCCCACCTGGCTCCTACATCCTTCTTCGCTGTAATAACAACCGTTGGAATCCACACCCTCTCTCTAGTTAAGACCCGATGCAGAAGCCGCGGTACATTCTCAAGCACAACCTTCACCCCACCGCTCGATTCAGAATCATCAAAGAACTCAAACCTTGTGTTGTTGCCCGGCAAGATATCCCCACACTCTCATGCATTGACAAAACAGCACGCATATACTCCGCAAACACGCTCCTCCTCCTCCTCCCCTTCCAGCGTCTCCCGCCACTCAGCACTCGGGAACTTGCTGCGGAACAGCGCGTGGGCGTCGTCCAGCAGCCGGGTGATCAAGCCCTCGTAGCATGCACGTCGGACAAGACGATGAAGATGGGGAAGAAGAGTACGGCGAAGTAGAATGGCGATTGGACGTCGGGTGTGGTGCGCTGTTGGTGTAGGATGTTGCTCATGGCCATGGCGGCGCCGAGGCTGAAGCCTACGATGCGTACCCCAGCGGAATATCTCGATTCTCGAAGCTCGGGCGACAACCTGTTGCATGAATACGGGCATTCACTTCCAATAGCTGACGGCCACCTGGGGATTCTGTTTGTGTCCATGCATGGAAGCCATCATGCATGGAACACTGTTTGATAGTATTCACTTCTTTATTGAGGCTCTCTATATGAGAGATGCCCATTCCGTAGTTTAGATAGATTTATTCTACATGCTTTATCACA
>Ga0123337_10000219_pt1 | contig 108705 bp, 90 predicted proteins | sample frozenSSSSmetaG_FD_89792 | JGI IMG/M metagenome (GOLD analysis project Ga0123337, IMG submission 89792) | Glacier valley bacterial and archeal communities from Borup Fiord, Nunavut, Canada, to study Microbial Dark Matter (Phase II) -... | ecosystem: Environmental > Aquatic > Freshwater > Ice >...
ACCGCTGGCCTGGGCCAGAACCATCGTGATCGCCGCCGTCAGCGTCGTCTTGCCGTGGTCAACGTGACCAATCGTGCCGATGTTGCAATGCGGCTTGTTACGTTCGAACTTTTCCTTGGCCATCGCCAAACTCCTGGTGGCCCGGGTCCGGTTTGGAGGGGCGCTTCTGCTCAGTTCAAAAATCTGGAGCGGGTAGACGGAATCGAACCGACATATTCAGCTTGGAAGGCTGCTGTACTACCATTGTACTATACCCGCACGGAGACGGCGTCAGTCGCCCGGTTGCCCGGTTGACCTTCGCCGCCGACCCTCTTCGTCGCCGGACCCGTCGTCTCGAAAAGCGCGTGGTGGGGGAAGCAGGACTCGAACCTGCGAAGCTTACGCAGGGGATTTACAGTCCCCCCCCTTTGCCACTCGGGACATTCCCCCAAGCGCGTTTCGAACCGTCGGACCAAAGCCCCGACAACCTTTCGGTGGGCAAGGCAACAAAAGCGTTCGGTCTCCGGCGTCGCCTGCGATACAGGAGGCACCGGACCCGAAAGCCTCAGGGCTCCAAATCGGAGGGCGTCTTATAGTGTCGCAAAATCGAGAACGCAACGACCGGAAAACCGGTAAAAAGCCGGGCTTCCGGGGCAAGTCGCCGGAGGCCTCCGATGCGCCCCGCAAGGGCGGCTGGAACCCCAATCCTTCGGCCAAGCCCTTCAACCCGGCTGCCCCGCGTCCGTCGCGCGGCAAGGTCGACGCCGACAATTTCGTCTGGGGCCGTCATCCGGTGCTGGCCGCCCTCGCCAATCCCGCCCGTCAGGGCATGGGCCGGCTGCTGGCCAGCCCGGATCGTGCCGTCGAACTGGAACGCGACAACCTGACCCACGGCCATGCGGTCGAGGTGATGGAGCTGCAGGCGCTGGACCGGATGGTGCCCGCCGGGGCCGTCCATCAGGGCCTTGTGTTCAAGGTCCAGCCGCTGGAAGGCGTCGCCCTGGACGAGATCGCCGAACCGGCCGAAGGCGTCATCGTCATGCTGGACCAGCTGACCGACCCCCAGAACGTCGGGGCCATCTTCCGCTCGGCCCTGGCCTTCGGGGCCCGCGGCATCATCGTTCAGGACCGCCACTCCCCGGCCCTCGCCGGCGCCCTGGCCAAGGCCGCCGCCGGGGCAACCGAACGCCTGCCCTGCGCCCGGGTGACCAATCTGTCACGAGCGCTGGAAACCCTGGGTGAACTGGGCTGGCGCGCCGTCGGCCTCGACGGTACCTCCGAAGAATCGCTGGAGACCGCCCTTGATTCGCGCCCGACCGTGCTGGTCCTCGGCTCCGAAGGCGACGGCATCCGCCGTCTGGTAGCCGAACACTGCGACACCCTGGCCCGGATCCCCATGCCCGGCGGATTCGAGAGCCTGAATGTCTCCAACGCCGCCGCCGTGGCCCTGTATGAAGTCACCCGGGCCCAGCGACCCGCCTGACCCCGCCGCCTTGCCCGCCCTCTCCTCCTGACCTAACAGCGCATCATGTTCGACTTTCTCAGCTCTCCTGAACTCGCCAGCCAGGCCGCCGCTCTCGGCCAGGTGATGATGATCGACCTGGTCCTGGCCGGCGACAATGCCATCGCCGTGGGTCTGGCCGCCGCCGCCCTGCCGGTGGAACAGCGCCGCAAGGCCATCCTCGTCGGCCTCGCCGCGGCGGTGGTGCTGCGCATCGGCTTCGCCCTGATCACCGTCCAGCTGCTGGCCATCATCGGCCTGCTGCTGGCCGGCGGGGTACTGCTGCTTTGGGTCTGCTGGAAGATGTGGCGCGAGATGCGCGAACAGGCCACCCACGACCAGGCCGAGGCCTCGGTCGAGATGGAGGCGGCCCTGTCGGTCCATCACGGCGGCGGACCGACGCCCGAGGCCCTCGGCCTCAAGCGCAAGACCTTCGGCGCGGCCCTGATCCAGATCATGATCGCCGACGTCACCATGTCGCTGGACAATGTGCTGGCGGTGGCCGGCGCGGCCCATGCCCATCCGTGGATCATGGTGTTCGGCCTGATCCTGTCGATCGCCCTGATGGGTCTGGCCGCGACCTTCATCGCCCGGATGCTGAACCGCTTCCGCTGGATCGGCTACATCGGTCTGGTCATCGTCCTGTATGTCGCCCTGCACATGATCTGGGACGGAGCCCGCTCGGTGATCGTGCGCACGGACCGGATGGACGCGTTCAACGCGGCCGCCCCGGCCTTCCTCGACATCTCGCCTGAAGAAGCCGCCAAACACCGCCGCGGCAGCGAGGACGAGGCCGAAGCGGTCGCGCCGTCGGTCAAGGTCATCGCACCGGCAGCGGCCCCCGCCACCGATCCGGTGCCGGCAGCGCCCGAGCCGGTCGCCTAGGCTTCAACCTCGCCGCCACCGAAACGTTCGGCCCAGTCGACCACCTGGGCGTCCTCGATCTTGCGGAACAACACCTCGGCCGAGGCCACCGCCTGACCGCGCGGCAGCCGGTCCAGCAGGTCGTCGGTGGCCAGCGGCCAGCTCAGATCGGTCTCGCCCACGGTGGCGGCGATTTTCACCGCGCTGGACGGCATGATCGGGGCCGCCAGACGCGCGAACAGGGCCACCAGATTCAAACCGGTGCGCACACCGACGGCCGCCCGGACCGGATCGGTCTTGAAGGCGGTCCACGGCGCGGCGACCTGCAGATATTCATTGCCCAGCACCCAGACGGCGCGGATGGCCTGGGCCGCCTTGCGGAACTCCATGGCCTCCAGCTGCGCCGTGGCCTCGGCGATGCCGGCGGCGATGTCGGTCTCCAGCTGGGCCTCGACCAGACCCGGCTCACCGCCTTCAGGCACCACGCCGTCGAACCGGCTCTCGGTGAATTTGACGATCCGGTTGACGAAATTGCCCAGCACATCGGCCAGGTCCTTGTTGGTGCTGGCCTGGAAATCCTCCCAGGTGAAGGCCGAGTCGGCGTGCTCGGGCCCATAGGCGGTCAGCCGCCAGCGCCAGTAGTCGGCCGGCAGCAGCTCCAGCGCCTGGTCCATAAAGACGCCGCGCTTCTGGCTGGTCGAGAATTTGCCGCCGTACCAGTTCAGCCAGTTGAAGGCCTTCAGCGTATCGACCGTCTTCCACGGCTCGCCGGAGCCGAGGATGGTGGCCGGAAAGCCGACCGTGTGGAAGGCGACGTTGTCCTTGCCCATGAACTGGACATAGCGAACGTCGTCGGCGCCCTCATCGGTGCGCCACCAGTCGCGCCAGGTCAGGCCATTGGCCTCGGCCCATTCCTCGGTCGCGCCGATATATTCAATCGGAGCGTCGAACCAGACGTAGAAGACCTTGCCCTCCATGCCCGGACGCGGCCCGCCGTCCGGCCCGACCACCGGTATGCCCCATTTCAGGTCACGGGTGATGCCACGGTCAATCAACCCCTCGTCCAGATGCTTCAGGGCGATCGAGCGGGCCAGGGTCTGCCAGTCGGCCTTGGACTCGATCCATTCGCGGATCCGGTCGGCCATCTTCGTCTGCAGCAGATACAGGTGGCGGGTATCGCGGACCTCCAGATTGCGCGAGCCTGACACCGCCGAATAGGGCTCGATCAGGTCGGTCGGGTCCAGCAGCCGGCCGCAGTTGTCGCACTGGTCGCCACGCGCACTGGGATAGGCGCAATGGGGGCAGATACCCTCGACATAGCGGTCGGGCAGGAAGCGGGCATCATCGATCGAATAAATCATCCGGTCGACCCGTTCCTCGATCAGGCCATTGGCCTCAAGCGCGGCGGCGAAATGCTGGGTCAGCCGCCGGTTGGCGGCGCTGGAGGAACGACCGAACCAGTCATAGCTCAGGCCGAAGGCCTCGCCCGCAGCCTTCTGGATCTCGTGCTGTTCGTCGCAATAGGTGCGCACGTCCTGACCGGCCGCGGCGGCGGCCAGCTCGGCCGGGGTGCCGTGCTCGTCGGTGGCGCAGATATACAGGACCTCATGCCCCTGGGCGCGTTTGAACCGGGCCCAGACGTCGGCGGGCAGCATGGATCCGGCCAGATTCCCCAGATGCTTGATGCCGTTGATATACGGCAGCGCCGAGGTGATGAGGATGCGGGCCATGGGAGTCCAGACGTTCGGGAGGACGTCCATATAGAGAGGACCGCCCCCCGCGGCCAAGCCCCGTCGTTACAGGAGGGCCGGCTCGACCCGCTCGGGCAGACGCCGCGCCACCCGCAGGAACCGCCCGGTCAGCAGTACCGACGAAAACAGGCTGGCGATGATGATGGCCCAGACCAGGCCGTTGACGCCGATCTGGTGCGCCAGCCACCAGCCGGCCGGAATCATCACTCCGCCATAGGCGACGAAATGCATGATGGTCGGCCACCAGACGTCCCCGGCGGCGCGGTTGACCTGGGCGGCGACCACCTGGATGCCATCGGCGACGAAGAACAGACAGGTCAGCATAAGGGCCGGCACGACAACGGCCAGCAGGGCCGGATCGCGGTTATAGGCGCTGGCGATCAGCTCGGCCCCCGGCCAGACGATCAGGGCCATGGCGAATCCGATCGCCGACACCACCGCGATGCCGACCAGTCCGGCCCGCAGCACGCCGCGCCCATCGCGCTCGCCATAGGCTCGTCCGACCATCACCCCCGCCGCCGCCGACAGCCCCATCGGCACCATGAATATGATGGCGGTGACGTTCAGCACCACGGCCCAGGCCGAGGTCTCGATCGCCCCCAGTTGACCGGCAATGAAGGTCATGGCGGCAAACGCCCCGACCTCGATGAAATAGCTGGAGCCGGCCCCGTAGCCGACCTTGCGCTGTTCGCGTTCGGCGGTGCGGTTGCGGGTCGGGCGGTCGAACACGCCCAGTGCCCGGGCCTCGGGCAGACGGACGATATAGATGATCAGGAACACGGCCAGGGCGGTGCGCGCGCCGAAGGTCGCCCAGGCCGAGGCCACGGCCCCGTTGATGCCAAGGCCCAGCAGATCCGGCACCAGCACCAGATTCAGCGCCAGATTGACGGCATTGGCGATCCACATGGCCCACATGCCTGCCTTGGGACGGTGCAGGGCCTCAAGGAAGAACTGCGCCGCGACACTGACCAGATAGCCGGGCATCGACAGGGCGAAGACGATCAGGGCCGGCGAGGCCCCCTCGCCCAGACCGTCGGCCAGACCCATGTGGCGCATGGCCCAGGGGCCGAACACGATCATGGCCAGCATCGAGGCCACGCCCAATTGCAGGCCATAGGCCATGCCCCGCCGGAACACGCCGCCGACCTCATGCCGCCGGCCCTCGCCCAGATAACGGGCGGTCATCACCTGCACCCCCATCATCAGCCCGACCGCCGTGGTGACGAAGATGGTGACCGGGGCCAGGGCCAGGGAGCTGTAGGCCAGCTCGCGCGCCGACCAGTTGCCGACGACGATCACGTCGGTCAGGCCCATGGTCATGATGCCGATACGCGCCAGCACGACCGGCCATGCCAGGGTGAGCAGGTCGCGAATGGCGGTACGGGTCTTGGCACTGAGGGCGATCATCGGACGCGGCAAAGGCCACGCCCGGCGGCCCGGGTCAACTCCCGGAGGCGGCCATCGGTGAACGGCCTACCAGGCCCCCATCGCGCGCAGGTGTTTGGCCAGGTCCTCGGGCAGGTCGCCGGGGTCGAGGGTCGACAGATCCGGCGGCGCGTCCTTGGGCTCCAGATAGCGCCAGCCCTGAAAAGGCCGCCGCGCCTGCGGGGCGGTGCGCACCACTTCATTGGACAGGCGGATCTGGCATTTCGCCCCGGTCTTGCCCTCACCTGCCGGCGTGATGTCCAGCACCCGCTGGCGACAGACGACCGACCCCTTCATCACCCAGTACAGCGAACCGCCGTCCTCAATCTCGGTCGCCCGCTTGGGCGTCATCCGCGTCGGCACGATCAACCATTGATTCTTGGCCGCGCGGCGTTCCAGCGTCTCGACCTTGGCGACACCGACGCAGAGTTTGATGATGTGCAGGGGCATGGGTCGGCTTTAACATCCATTTCGAGTTCGCAAGGAACACCAATGTCTGTCCCTCTCCCGGCGGGAGAGGGCTTGAGCGCCCGTGAGCGCAGCGAGCGGACTTGCGCGAAAGGGTGAGGGGCTGATGCTCGCTTCGCCGCAAGGCGTCCCCCGGTCGGTACGACGGCTTTCGCCGAATGAAAGAACAACCCCTCACCCTTTCGCCTTGCCAATCGCTTCGCTCCTGGAGGCTCAAGCCCTCTCCCCATGGGAGAGGGTCAAATCCGTTGGACTCATGGAGTCCGAAAAAGTGCAAATCAAAGCCATAAAAATCAGAGACTTGCACGCGTTGGACCCGGTTTTGCCCGAGTCCAATCGGCTCAGCCGCCGCGATCACAGGACGCGGCAGGTAGAGCTAATAAGTTTCTGACTTTAATGACTTTATTGATCAGTCGCTGCCCTCGACCACCGCCAGCACCGCATCCGCCGTCACCTGATCTCCGACGGCAAAGGCCACCTCGCCCACCACCCCGTCGAACGGCGCGGTCAGCGCATGCTCCATCTTCATCGCCTCCAGCACGATCACCGGCTGCCCCTTGGTCACCGTGTCACCGGCCTTGACCGGCGTGGAGACGATCTTGCCGGGCATGGGCGCGCGCAACGAACCGTCGGAGGCAGCACCGCCTCCGGCACCCGCCCGGGCGAAGGCGCGAACCTCGAAGGCCGAGCCATTTTCGAAGGCGACACCGGCCCCATCGGTCAGGGGCAGATAACTGATTACGGCATGGGCCTCGTCGCGCATCGGCACGGTCCGACTCTCGCCATCGACAACCAGATGCTGAAGCGTCCTGGCCGTGCCATTGGCGCGGAAACCGCGCGATCCGTTCCAGCCGTCCCACGGACTGCCGGGGTCGCCGGACTGTTCCGGTTCGGCATCGACCCGCAGATAGTGGGCCGCATCTTCCAACCCCATGACCGACAGGGGTTCGGCGGCCAGTTCGGCCTCCTCTGCCCCGATGAACCCCGTATCCACGTCCCCCGCCACGAAGCGGGGATGCTCGAGGCAACGCACCAGGAACCCGGCATTGGTCTTCACCGGCCAGACCTCGACCGCGGCGCAGGCGTCGGCCAGCGCCTCGGCCGCCTCCTCCCGCGTGTCGGCATGGACGATCAGCTTGGCGATCATCGGGTCGTAGAACTGGCTGACCTCGCCGCCCTCGAACACGCCGGTATCAACCCGGATGTCGTCCGGCAGGCGGAAATGTTCCAACCGCCCGATACTGGGCAGGAAGCCGTTGGCCGGGTCCTCCGCATACAGCCGCGCCTCCATGGCCCAGCCGTTCAGGGGGATGTCGGCCTGTTTCAGCGGCACGGCCTCGCCCGCCGCGGCGCGGAACTGCCATTCGACAAGATCGACGCCGGTGATGGATTCAGTGACCGGGTGTTCGACCTGCAGCCGGGTGTTCATCTCCATGAACCAGATGCGGTCGGCCCGCAGACCCTCGGTGCCGTCGGCGATGAATTCGATGGTGCCCGCCCCGACATAGTTCACGGCCTTCGCCGCCTTGACCGCGGCCTCGGTCACCGCCGCCCGCGTCGCCGCATCCATGCCGGGGGCCGGGGCCTCCTCGATCACCTTCTGGTGGCGGCGCTGCAGCGAACAGTCGCGCTCATACAGGTGGACGACCTCACCATGGCTGTCGCCGAATACCTGAACCTCGATATGGCGCGGCGACAGGATGTATTTCTCGATCAGCACCCGGTCGTCGCCAAAGCTCGACGCCGCCTCGCGCCGGCATGACCCCAGCGCATCCAGGAACGCCTCCGACGCATCGACCCGCCGCATCCCCTTGCCGCCGCCGCCGGCCACGGCCTTGATCAGCACCGGATAGCCGATGGCGTCGGCCTCGGATTTCAGCCGCTCGGGCGACTGGTCCTCGCCCATATAGCCGGGCGTCACGGGCACGCCCGCCTCCAGCATCAGGGTCTTGGCCGCGTCCTTCAGCCCCATGGCCCGGATCGCGGCCGGGGGGGCACCGATCCAGATGATTCCGGCGGCCATCACCGCCTCGGCAAACTCGGCGTTTTCGCTCAGGAAGCCATAGCCTGGATGGATGGCCTCGGCCCCGGTCGCCTTCGCAGCCGCCAGCACCTTGCCCGCATCCAGATAGCTCTCCCGCGGCGCGGCCGGGCCGATCAGCACCGCCTCGTCAGCCTCACGCACATGCAGGGCCTTCACGTCGGCTTCGGAATAGACAGCGATGGTCCGGATACCCATGCGGCGGGCGGTGCGGAACACACGACAGGCGATTTCGCCGCGATTGGCGACCAGAACGGATTTGAACATGGCCCGTTCCTAACGTGCGCTTCCCGCCCGCGCCACTGTCACTCGACCCAGCGCGGCTTGCGCTTGTCGAGGAAGGCACGGACGCCCTCCTGGCCCTCGACCGAAACCCGGGCCCTGGCGATGCGATGGGCGGTGTCTTCCATCAGGGCATGGTCGATCGGCCGGCCGGCGACGTGATGCACCAGACGCTTGGCCGCGCCCATGGCCCCGGGGGCACTGGTGCTCAGCCCGTCGGTCACCCAGGTGATGTAGCCGTCGAAAGCGTCGGCATCGGCCAGCACCGAATCGATCAGGCCGATCCGTGCGGCATGGTCGGCGTCGAACAGATTGCCGGTCAGGAACAGGGCGCGGGTCCAGCGCGGGCCGACAGCCTCGACCACATAGGGGGCGATGGTCGCCGGGATCAGGCCCAGCTTGACCTCGGAGAAGGCGAATTTGGTGTCGCGGACGGCCACGGCCATGTCGCAGGCCGCGACCATTCCGGCCCCGCCCCCCATCGCCGCGCCCTCGACCAGGGCGACGGTCAGGGCGGGGATGTCGTGCAGGGCCTTCAGCATCTTCGCCAGGCCCATGGCGTCATCGCGATTGTCGCTCTCGGACCAGCCCGAAGCATCGGCCATCCATTGCAGATCGGCCCCGGCGCTGAAGGTGCCGCCCGCGCCGCGGATGAAAACAGCCCGGACATTGTCGGCCCCGTGCAGCGTCTCGAACGCCTCATGCAAAGCCCCGACCGTGTGGGAATCGAAGGCGTTCTTCTTGGCCGGACGATTGATGGTGATGAAGACAATGCCCGCCGGTGTCGAACGGATCTGCACCAGCCGGTCATCGCCATCCGGGGCCGGATCGGCCAGCAGCGGATGGACGATGGCATTGATCTTCGCCGCCTCGGCGTCCGTGACGTCGAGGGCGTTGAGGTCGGCCTCGGTCGGGGTCTTGCGGTCAGTCATAGCCTATCCTCACATGATCCCCCGCCCGGACGGGCGAGGGGTAGTCCCTACATACGGAACACACCAAAGGTGGTTTCGCTCACCGGCGCATTCAATGAGGCCGAAATCGCCAGCCCCAGCACGTCGCGGGTCTGGGCCGGGTCGATGACCCCGTCATCCCACAACCGCGCGGTGGCATAATAGGGGTTGCCTTCGTCCTCGTATTTCTGGCGCACCGGGGCCTTGAAGGCCTCGGCCTGGTCCGGCGTCCAGCTGTCCGCGTCGCGGTGGACGGTGGCCAGCACGGAGGCGGCCTGTTCGCCGCCCATCACGCTGATCCGGCTGTTGGGCCAGGTGAACAGGAAGCGGGGACCGAACGCCCGGCCGCACATGCCGTAGTTGCCGGCCCCGAAGCTGCCGCCGATCAGGACGGTGAATTTCGGCACCTCGGCGCTGGCCACGGCGGTGACCAGTTTGGCCCCGTCCTTGGCGATACCGCCGGCCTCGTATTTGCCGCCGACCATGAAGCCCGAGATGTTCTGCAGGAAGACCAGCGGAATCTTCCGCTTGCAGGCCAGCTCGATGAAATGGGCCCCCTTCAGCGCGCTTTCGGAGAACAGCACGCCGTTGTTGGCAAGGATGGCCACCGGATAGCCCCAGATACGGGCAAAGCCGCAGACCAGTGTGGTGCCATACAGGGCCTTGAACTCATCGAACTCGGAACCGTCGACAAGACGGGCGATAACCTCGCGAACATCGTAGGGCGCGCGTACGTCGTCGGGGATCAAGCCGTACAGTTCGTCGGCGCCAAAGGCCGGGGCCTTCGGCTCGCGCACGTCGATCTCGACCTGTTTCACCGTGTTCAGACTGTCGACGATGGTGCGGACGATCTCCAGCGCGTGCTCGTCATTCTCGGCCACATAGTCGACCACCCCGGACTTGCGACCGTGGGTCTCGGCCCCGCCCAGTTCCTCGGCCGAGATGACCTCACCCGTCGCGGCCTTCACCAGCGGCGGGCCGGCCAGGAAGATGGTGCCCTGGTTACGGACGATGACGCTCTCGTCCGACATGGCCGGCACATAGGCCCCGCCCGCGGTGCAGGAGCCCATGACGCAGGCGATCTGCGGGATCGACTTGGCGCTCATCCGCGCCTGGTTGAAGAAGATGCGGCCGAAATGGTCGCGGTCGGGGAAGACCTCGGCCTGGTGCGGCAGGTTGGCCCCGCCGGAATCGACCAGATAGACGCACGGCAGATTGTTCTGTTCGGCGATCTCCTGCGCCCGCAGGTGCTTCTTCACGGTCAGGGGAAAATAGGCCCCGCCCTTCACCGTCGGATCATTGGCGACGATCATCACCTCGCGGCCCGAGACCCGGCCAACGCCGCAGATCATGCCCGCGCCCGGCGCGCCCTCGGGGTCCTTGTCATTGCCGTACATGCCGTTAGCGGCCAACTGGCCGACCTCGAGGAAGGGCGAACCCGGATCCAGCAGCCGTTCGACCCGGTCACGCGGCAGCAGCTTGCCGCGCTTTACATGACGCTCGCGGCTGGCCTCCGAGCCGCCCAGGGCGGCCGTGGCGACCTTGTCGCGCAGCTCGGCGACCAGGGCACTGTTGTGGGCATGAAGGGCCTTGAAGGCCGCACTCTGCGGATCGATCGTCGACGTCAGCTTGGGCATGGGGCTGGTTTAGGTCGGTTCCGCGCCTCGGGGAAGCCGTCGCCGCAAAAGCCACTGCGAGTTCCGCGAATCGGCGCTAACTGTCGGCATGGCCCCCACCCGATCTGACCGGCTGGAACACGCCCTCAACCGTATCTTCGGTGGCGGCGACAATACCCACGCCAGCTGGTTCGCCCTGACCGGCGGCGAACCCCTGTTCAACGCCGGTGATCCGTCCGACGTCCTGTATCTGCTGCGGTCAGGCCGCCTGGGTGTGTTCCGTCACGAGGAAGGCCATCCGGCCCAGTTCGTCGGCGTCATCCGGCCCGGCGAACCGGCCGGCGAGATGGCCATGCTGGCCGGTACGCCCCACACCGCCGGCGTCGTCGCCCTGCGCGATTCCCAGATGGTGGCCCTGCCACGCGAGGCCTTCTTCGAGGCGGCCCGAACCGAGCCCGACCTGATGGTCGAACTGTCGCGGCTGATGATCCAGCGGGCCCGCGACCGTGCCGCAGGCGGCGGCGAGCCCAGCGTCTTCGGCTTCATCGGGGCCCGTCCCCGGCCGATCCGCGCCTTCGTCGAACAGATCGCCACCGCCATCGTCAACCAGGGCTTCTCCTGTCAGGTCATCGACAGCTCGGCGCTCAGCTCGGCGTCGGAGTGGTTTTCGCGCGTCGAGGATGCCCACGATTTCGTCCTCTATGTCGCCGAGTCCGACGAACGCACCTGGGCCTCGCTGTGCGCCCGGCAGGTCGACCGGCTGTTCATCGTCGGCAACACCCTGCTGGCCCCGCCCGTCTATCCCCTGCCCCACAAGGGGGTGCTGGACGCTCAGCAGCGCACCGACCTGATCCTGTTGCGCGACCCGCGCATGATACGGCCTGCCAATACCGCCGTCTGGCTGGACACGGTCCAGCCGGGGCGCTGGTTCCACGCAGTCGAAGGGGACACCGCCGACGCCGCCCGTATCGCCCGGGTGGTCACGGGCACGGCCGTCGGCGTGGTCTTCTCCGGCGGCGGGGCCCGGGCCTATGCCCATGTCGGCGCGCTCAAGGCCCTGGCCGAGGCCAGGGTGCCGATCGATTTCGTGGGCGGGTCGTCGATGGGGGCTGTGGTTGCCGCCGGTCCGGCCATGGGCTGGAGCCAGGAAGAGCTGGAGCACCGCATCTGCAAGGCCTTCGTCGACAGCGACCCCCTGTCCGACATCACCTTCCCGCTGGTTGCCATGACCCGGGCCAACAAGGTCGCCGAACTGCTGAAGGACGCCTATGGCGACGTCGATCTGGCCGATCTGGTGCGCCCCTTCTTCGCCGTCTCGACCAATCTGACCTCGGGCCAGATCCTGGTGCACAGGCGCGGCCTGATGCGTCAGGCCATGCGCGCGACCATCGCCATTCCCGGTGTCATGCCGCCGGTGGTCATCGATGGTCAGGTCCTGGTCGACGGGGCCGTGCTCAAGAATTTCCCGGCCGATGTGATGCGCCAGATGAACAGCGGCCCGATCGTCGGCTGTGACGTCTCTCGCACCCGCGGTGTCGACCCGGCCATCATCCAGCAGCCGCAGTCGATCTGGAACATGATCGTCTCGGGCTCATGGAAGCGTGGCCCGCCGATCGTCTCGATCCTGATGCGAGCGGCGACCCTGACGTCGGATTCGGAACTGGAACAGTCGCGCGCTGCCACTGATGTGCTGATCCAGCCTACACCCGAAGGCATCGACATCCGGGACTGGAAGGCGTTCGCGCCGGGCGTCGCCACCGGCTACCAGGCCACCCGCGACGTTCTCGCCACCCTCGACAGGCCGATCACCGACCTGCGCCGGCGTCAGTCGGTCAACGCCGCCGGGCCACCAGAAACAACCGCGGAAACGGCAGCAGCGTCACCCCGTCGGCGCGCGGCGGGAAAGCCTCGCAAAGCGCCGCGCCGAGCGCCGAAACAAAAGCCGCCTGCATAGGTGCATCATCGGACAGGGCGCTCAAATACGGTCGCAGCGCCGTGCCCTTCATCCATTCCAGCACCGCATCCGGCCCGGTCAGGGCATGCAGATAGGTGGTCGCCCAGATATCAACGGTGCCGCATTCGGCGGCCAGCACGTCGTAATAGGCCTCGGCCGGCAACAGGGCCGCCATACGCGGCACAGACGTCAGCGCCGCAGCCCAGGGCCCCTCCCCCGCCACGGTGCGCAGCAGGCCATGGTGTCGGGTCTCGTGCGCCATCGGCATCTGCACCGCCAGCACCCCGCCGGGTGCAAGAGCCCCGACCAGTTGCGTCAGCAGGTTCTGATGGTCGGGCAGCCAGTGCAGGGCAGCGTTGGAGAAGATCAGATCGACCGGCCGTGCCGGGCTCCACCCGGCGATGTCGCCCCGCACCCAGTCGATGGACCCTTGGCGTTGTGCGGCCTCGGCGAGCATGGCGTCGCTGGTGTCCAGTCCGTGCACGACGGCCCCCGGATGGCGGCGCTTCAACAGGGCGGCGTGTTGACCCGCCACAGCCGAGGTCCCATATCTCGCAGGGTTTCAGGCCCGACGGCAGACGCAGCAACAGGTCGAGGGCGGCGCGGTCGCGGTCGCCGTCGAACCGACCGTACTGTTCGGGGTCCCATACGGGAGTCGCGTCGGTCATGGCCGGGTTCCTCCGTCCGTGACAGCGATGGTACCGCCTCTCAGGCTTGAACTGAGGACCTCCGGTTCCACAAACCGGCGCTCTAACCAACTGAGCTAAGGCGGCGCTATCGACGCGAGGGGCGTTCTCTATCGGGACTTCCCGACCCGATCAAGCGACCGGGCCGGTTTTATATCCGCTCGGGGTCAGTTCCAGCCGCGCGTGGCGATATACTGCTCCAGCGCAGCGATCCGCGAGGCGTCCGACGGGTGGGTCGAGGCGAACTCCGGCGTCGCCGTCTGCCGCTGTTCGCCCATCAACCGCCACAGGGCGATAGCTTCCGAAGGCCGGTAGCCGGCGGCCTGCATATAGTCGACGCCCAGCCTGTCGGCTTCCAGCTCGTCACGGCGCGAATAGCGCAGCAGGAAGCCATACTGGGTGATCACCCCCGCCAGTCCTCCGGCGGTGTCGCCATAGCTGCCGACCCCGCTCTGGATCAGGCCGCCCAGGGCGTTGCTCGAAGCCCGCTCGGCCCCGTGACGCGCCACGACATGCCCGACCTCATGGCCGATCACCGTCGCCAGCTGGTCGTCATTCTTGACCAGGGCGAGCAGGCCGGTCGTCACACCGATCTTGTAGGACGGCAGGACGAAGGCATTGGGGCTGTCGCTTATGAAGACGGCGTATTCCCAGTTGCGGTCACCCAGGCGGGCCCCGGAGACGATCCGGTCACCGACCCGGCGGATGCGTTGGTTCAGGGTCGCGTCGCGCGAAACCGGCTGGGTGCGCAGCGCCTCCGCCCAGGCGGCGTCCGCCTGCTGGGCCAGCGAGGAGTCATCGACGATCAGCAGCTGATTGCGACCCAGGGTCTCGTTATAGGCGCAACCGCCCACGGTCAGGGCAGCGGCCAAGGCGGCGGGCAGGACAAGGCGGGTCAGGGTCATGGGCGTGTCTCCGGAAAGGTCCACCGTAACGCTTAACCGCCGCTGAGGCTCCCGTCGGCCCGACATGGCCTCAAACAAAAACGCCCCGGAGCGAACTCCGGGGCGTTTCCGATGGTCTGTGTATCCGACTACTCGAGGCGGAAGCGGGTCGTGAACCGCACCCGGCCACCGGTGGCCACACCGTCCACCTGACGCGGGGTCAGGCGAGCGCTGCGGGTGCCGCGGATGGCAGCCTGGGCAAAGCCCATGCCCGACGGCGTCTCGGAGACGACATTACAGTCGCTGACGCTGCCGTTGGCCTGAACCTGACAGTCCAGGGTCACGGAACCCTCCTCGACGTTGCGCTGCATGGCGCGTTCGGGGAAGTCACCAGACGGGCGACGCGACCAGGCCGGATTGGTCACAACAGCCGGACGCGGCGGCGCGGGCGGTGCCGGCGGAGGCGGCGGACCGGGGACGATAACGGGCGGGCCCGTATATTCGACGCGGTCTTCCTTCTTCGTCGGCTCGATCGGCAGCGTGACCGGCGGCGGCGGAGCCTGGGTGTTGATCACCGGTTCCCGCACCTGAAGCTTGGGCGGAGGCGGCGTGTCAGGCGGCGGCGGCGGCGGCGGAGGCGGAGGCGGCGGAGGCGCAGGCTCGATCAGTTCGACATCGACAGCGTCGTCGCTGTAGTTGAATTCCTTCAACTTGAACTTCTCATTGTAGAGCCAGAGTCCGGCCATCAGGTGGACGATAACCGACATGGAGATGCCGATGATCGCGCCCGTGGACAGGCCCTTTTTCTTCTTACGCGGCGGATCCAGAATCGGATCGCGATGGGCGTGGGTTTCAGCTGTCATACTCTCGACCGACCCCTAGGATGATTGGTCTTCGCCAACCAGAGCAACGCTGTAGAAGCCGTTGTCCTGGAGAGCGTTCATGACCTGCATGAAGTCACCGTACCGCGTCTGCTGGTCCGCGCGGATGAATATCCGCTCTTCGGAGGGATTCCGGCGGCCAATCTGGGCCGTCAGGTCCGCACCCAGGCTGCCGACATCGGATCTGAAATCGCCGATGAAGACATCGCCGTCATTCTGAATCGAGATGAAGATCGGCTTCGGCGGGTTCTGCGTCGGAGGCGAGACGGCTCGCGGAAGGGTCACCGGCACCGACACGGTGGCGAGCGGGGCCGCCACCATGAAGATGATCAGGAGGACGAGCATGATATCAACGAAAGGGGTGACGTTGATGTCGGCGTTCGCCTCGACGTGATACTTCCCGCCGCCGGAACCTGAAAGCTTGGCGGCCATCCGTCTTACGCCCCCTTGTCGAGTTGACGCGAGATGGCGTTGATCAGCTCGGCGTTGAAGCCGTCAGACCGCGTGCCGTAGGCCGAAATGCGGGTGTTGAAGTAGTTGTAGAAGATAACAGCCGGGATAGCGGCGAACAGGCCGATACCGGTTGCCAGCAGGGCCTCGGCGATACCGGGAGCCACGACCGCCAGGTTGGTGGTGTTGGACTCGGCGATGCCGATGAAGGAGTTCATGATCCCGTAAACGGTACCGAACAGACCCACGAACGGACCGGTCGAACCCACGGAAGCCAGGAACTGCTGACCACCGGAGAGACGACCCGCAAGACCGGCCTGGACAGCCGACACGGCGGTCTGGGCGCGGAGCAGAGCCGAGTCACGGTGATCACCGGTGACGCTCAGGCCCGCCTGACGCGACAGTTCGATTTCTTCAGTGGCCGCGGCGGCCATGTCGGCCAGCGGGTTACCGTCGAAATCGTCCGAGGTGGCGACGCGACGCATGTCGGCGATCGTGCGAGCGCCGCGGAAGGCTTCAAGGAAGCGGTCCGTGGTGCGGCCGAGCGCGCCGAACTCAAACATTTTGATCAGCAGCAGGGTCCACGAGAAGATGGACGCCAGGATCAGGCCGATCATCACGACCTTAACGACGGCACCCGCGTCCATGAACATGGAGATCGGGGTGATGCCGCTGCCGTGACCACTGACAGCCTCGCCGACCGTTACCGGATCGGCGGCGGGGGCAGCGGCTTCGGGAGCCGAGGTTGCAGCCGCACCGTCAGCCGCCGGGGCGGTCGCGGTTGCGGGTGTTGCTGGGACCGCATCCTGCGCGAGGACCGGCGAACCCGCCATGAGCACGGCAGCGCCGGCCAGAGCGAGAAGCGTGTTCTTCATTTTGCTATCGAGCATAGTTCGCCAGTTCCTGCTTTGGTCTGACTCGTGAAAGCCTAAAGGATCGTCGCCACGAGCGCGGTCGACCCCAATTGAAAATGTCGCCCGCAGGCCCGGTCCGGGGACCGTCGACTACGGAACGCCTGCTTACGCATCCAGTTGCCTCGCGGCTTCCGGCGACGATGTCAAGCGCCCTTGAATATCATACTCTCAGGCGAGAGGCCGCCAGTTTCAAGAAGCGGTAGGGCTCCTTTGAAGAACCCATACCGGAGCGTCAAGTGCGGAAGGGCTCTTTTCCCCTCTGGGGGGAGTAGGTCGGCAGTTGCCCGCACAAATTTGGGGAAAATAGGGATTTGTGACGACTCCGGACGATCCGGCACCCCCGCTGGCGCAAGATTTTACCGCTCACCCGGCCGCCAGAACGGGCTCGGAAACCGCAGCGGCGTCGCCGCCCTCCGGATCTGCCCCTGCCCCGCCGGCGGTGCGCAACGCCGCGTCCAGAGCCGCAAAAAGGCTCGCGACCGCGATCGGCTTGGTCAGATGGCCGTTGGCCCCGGCCCTCGCCGAGGCTTCGGCGTGCTCGGGCATGGCATTGGCGCTCAGCGTATAGATTGGCATGGCGGCAAGACCTTCCGCCTGCTCCCGGCCGCGGATCTTCTGAATAGCGGTCAACCCGTCCATGACCGGCATCTGCATGTCCATCAGAACCATGTCGAACGCATTCGTTTCATACAGGGCTACCGCTTCGGCCCCGTTCTCGACCGAGGTCAGCACCACGCCCGTGCCTTCGAACAGCAGCTCCACAACCTTACGGTTGATCGGATGATCCTCAGCCAACAGCACGCGCGGAGCCCCCGCCTCCTGCGGACGGGCCGGAACCGGAGCGCTGGCCTTGACGATGGCGCTGTCAGGGGCTCGGGCCAGATTCAATGTCAGGGTAAAGGTCGAGCCGGCACCGGGCTCGGAGTCCGCATCGAGAGTCCCCTCCATCGCCTCGGCCAGAGCTCGTGAAATCGCCAGGCCCAGGCCCGTGCCGCCGAATCGGCGGGTGATGGAGCCGTCCGCCTGTTCAAAGCGCTGGAACAGGCGGGCCTTGAAGTCGGCGTCGAAGCCGATTCCCGTGTCCGTGACAGCGACGATGATCGCGCCGTCGTCGGCCTGGGTCGCGTTCAGGGTGATACTGCCTTCAGCCGTGAATTTTACCGCATTCGACAGCAGATTACTGACCACCTGCCGGATTCGCACCACGTCCCCGACAAAGGCCCCCGCCACGGCCGGCGCGACGTGCAGGGTGAAGTCCAGGCCCTTCCGTCGCGCACCCGCCTCGAACAGGGCCACGACACTCTCCAAACAGCCCTCCAGGTGGAAGGCTTCGGCCTTGAGCTCAAGGTGGCCGGACTCGATTCGCGCCAGATCCAGCACATCGGTCAGCAGTGTTTCCAGCGTCTCACCCGAGGTCGCGATCAGATCGACCATCCTGGCCTGTTCCGGCGTCAATTCGGTTCGCGCCAGGGCAGCATTGATGCCGATTACGCCATTCAGCGGCGTGCGGATCTCGTGACTCATATTTGCCAGGAAATCGCTCTTCGAGCGGCTGGCTTCATCGGCCAGCCGGGTCGCGGCCTTCAGCCTGCGCGCCTGCTGGATCTGCCACACCAACGCGCCGATCAGCGACGCCAGCAGGATGACGATCAGGACGACAAAATAGCGACCGAACAACAGCATCCGCGCATCGGCCGCGGCCAGGGCATTCGCCGAGGCCAGCGCCTTGCGGCGTTCGGCCAGCTGGACCTCCAGGTCGCCGGTGACCTGATGAATGCCGCTGCTGAACATGTTCAACAGCAGGACATTCTCCTGTTGATTAAAGCGTCTGAGTTTGACGAAGGCTTCTCCGGCACGCCCCTCGGCGAACAGGACCTCGGCCTCCGCATTCAGCAGGGCTGCGTTCCTGGTTTCATTGTCGCCAGCGGCGGCATTCAGCCGGCGAACCACTTCGAAGTCCTGACGTGCGCCGCGGGCATCTCCGGTCTGGGCCCTGGCGACAGCCCGCAAGCGCAGCAGATTTGTCGTCATGGTGGTGGGAGTCGCCAGTTCGGCCCCAACAGGCGCGATGCAGCGCAGAACCGCGCGTGGCTCTGCGCGGTCACTGGCCATCCGGGCACAGAGGCTAACATCCCAGAGCTTCAGGCTGTGCAGCCCCGACCTCTCCGAAAGGCGGTGATGGGCCGCCGCCAGTTGGTCAGCGACCTCGAAGTCGCCACTCAGTGACGCCATCTTGGCCAGGTTATAGAGACTGTCGAAATCGGGACGGGGATAGAGAGGGTTAGCGAACTCCACCTCGAAACGGTTGAAGGCCGCAGCGCTGCCGACGTAGTCATGGATCTGCATCAAGGCGAGACCGACCACCTCCCATATCCCGGCCCGGGCCGTGTCAACCTGGGGTCCGGTCATCGGAATAGACGACTCGGCGTCGGTCAGGAGTCTGAGCGCCTGACCGGTCTCCCCCTCGTCGATCAGGGTCAGTGCCATCAACCGGGCGGCATGCGCCCGAGTGAACCAGTCCAGTTCAGTCGCATGGATCCGCGCAATCTCGGGCACCACCGTCAGGTCGCCCTGGGTGTAGCGGGCTCCAAGGGCGTTCAAGCGGGAGATCATCTTGTAGCGGGCATCGTCCTGGCGGGTGGCGGCATCAGCCAGATACTCGTTCCACAGCTGCGCCTTGCCGTATTCCGCCTGCGTCTGGAACAGCCAGGCGACGTGATAGAGCCGGTTCAGTCCTTCGCGGCTATTCATCCGCTGCGCCTCGGCACCAAATCGCTCCAGAGCGGCGAAATCCGTTTGGGACGCCCGCGCTTCAACGGTCCTGGCCAGATTGAGGGTCTCGCCCGAGCCCTTGGCGCGACCGTCTGCGGCCGCGACAGCGCCGGAGGGAACAAGAAGGAGGCCGAGGCAGAAGACGCAAAGTCGGAGGAAAAAGGACAAACTGGAACTCGCGAACGATCGACACGAAGGTCCGCAAGCTGCACGGTCAAAGATTAAGATATCGCCGTACCCCCGCCAGACGCTGCGTCAATGGGCGGGGCCCCGGCTGGAGGGGGTAGCTATACACGGCCGGGAAAATGGTGCCTGGGGGCGGATTCGAACCACCGACACGCGGATTTTCAATCCGCTGCTCTACCAACTGAGCTACCCAGGCACGGGCACCGGCTCGCGGGAGCGGCGTCTATAGGCGAGGCCGTCGGGGGTGTCCATAGGACTTTGAGACGAACCGAACACCGAGCCCGAAGTCGATCGCCCCGCCCCCGGTCACTCGCGTTCTGCCTCGTCCTCTGCCGACCCCTCGGGACCGGCTGGAATGGCGTAGCCGCCGGTAAACCAGCGTTGCAGGTCCAGATCGGCGCAACGCTTGGAGCAGAATGGCTTGTACTCGGCCACCGCGGGCCGTTGGCGGCAGATCGGGCAGTTGGCCATAGTCAATCCTCCTCGATACGTGCGGCCCCGGCGGCCAGACCCGGTTCGGTCCGCAGCGCGGCCCTCGGCCCCAGCCGGGCCAGCAGCGGGCCGGCGACGGCGGCCTCATCCGGTGCGCAGACCGCGGTAAACCGCGGCGTCGCCGTATCCTCCAGCAGGCGATGACGCAACGACCGTATCATGTCCAGCGCCCGATCTTCGGCCGTGCGCCCCAGCACAGTCTCGATCGGCCGCAGCCGCCACGGCAGGGAAAGTTGCAGCACGCCGAATTTGTTGATCGGCCCGAACACCACGGCCGGATCGACGCCGAAAGCCGCCCTGGCTGTGCGCAGGACCGCCTCTCCGTCCAGCCCCGTGCCGATCAGGTCGATGGCGACCAGCCCGCCCCAGCCTTTCAGCCGGATCAGCCGCGCCGCCTGGACCAGACCCTCGCGATTGGCCTGTTCCCGCCCCTTGCGCGCATCGCGGCCAGCCACCGGCGCATAGTCCAGGTCCACGGCGACGAGCGCCCGGGTGCGCTGTACCGCCAGATCCAGCCCGAACGCGGGAACCACCGTCGTCACGCCCAGCGCCGCCTCGACCGCCTCGTGACCCGCCGCGATCGCCGCCAGTCCCGTCTCGATCCCGGCGTCAGCTGCGAGAACCGCCAGCCGGGCGGCCACGTCGGGGCCCGCCTCCAGCAGGCGGGGCGTCCCCTCGCCCGGCCCCGTATGGCGCAGGCCGGGCCCCTTGCCGTCGCGCGGCTCGCTCGTAACCTCCACCACGATCCGGTCCCCGTTGCGCACCGTGGCCTCGCGTCCCAGCTGCAGAAAGCCCGCAGGGTGGCCCGCGCCCAGATCGACGAAGGCCCCGCGCAAACCGGCGTTCACCTCGAGGACGCGCCCGACGCACCGCGCCCCCAGCCGGTGCTGTGGCACGTCGCTGTCGCGCTGGATCAGAAGATGTTCGGGATAGCCGTCGCGGAAGACCATGCCGCGGGTCTCGCCGGGCATGGCGTCGAGGAAGACCTCGACCGCCGCACTCACGACCGCCGCCAGCCCATGCCGGACAGCAGATTGACCGTCTCGGGCAGGGGAAGGCCCATCACGGCCGGATGGCTGCCGACGATGCGCAGGATAAAGGCCCCGGCCGGGCCCTGAATGCCATAACCGCCCGCCTTGCCGCGCCAGTCACCGGTGGCGACATAGGCGGCGATCTCAGGCTCGGACAGGCATTTGACGCTGACCCGGGTGTCGACCACCCGGCTGACCAGTTTGTCACCGGCGGCCACGGCCACGGCGGTGAAGACCCGGTGATTACGGCCCGACAGCTGGCGCAGGAAATGGGCGGCCTCAGCCTCGTCGGCGGGCTTTTCCAGCAGGCGACGGCCCAGGGCCACCACCGTATCGGCCGCCACGACGACGGCGTCTGGCCGGCGCGCCGCCACGACGGTCGCCTTGGTCCGCGCCAGCCGCACGGCCAGACGCGAGGGCGTCTCGTCCTTCAGCGGGGTTTCGTCGATGTCGGCGGGATCGATGTGATCGGGGACGATCCCGATCTGGGCCAGCAATTCAATCCGGCGTGGGCTGGCCGAGGCCAGAACCAGTTCGGGGCGCACCCCGGCGGCGGGCATGTCGCCCGGCCCCTATTTGAAGCGATAGGTGATGCGGCCCTTGGTCAGGTCATAGGGCGTCATCTCGACCAGCACCTTGTCACCAGCCAGGACCCGGATGCGGTTCTTGCGCATCTTGCCGGCGGTGTGGGCGATGATCTCGTGGTCATTCTCGAGCGTCACACGAAAGGTCGCGTTCGGCAGCAGTTCGCTGACGACACCGGGAAACTCGAGCAGTTCTTCCTTAGCCATGCGGCCTCTCGCGCCCTGAAAATACGGTTCGTGGCCCACACCGGGCGGAGTGCGAGCCAAAAAGAGGGCGCCTCATGCACCAAAATGTCGGGTTAGTCGAGTTCAGCCGCGCCGGTAAAGCGCCGTCACCAGGGTGAACAGTCGCCGCGATGTCTCGTGGTCGATGGTGATCTTGCCGTCCAGCCGCGCTTTCAGCAGCTCGGCCCCCTCGTTGTGCAGGCCACGACGGCCCATGTCGACCGATTCGATCTGGCTGGGCGACGAGCCGCGCAGGGCTTCGAAATAGCTGTCGCAGATCAACAGATAGTCCTTCAGTACCTTCTTCATCGGCGTCAGGGACAGCACATGAGTCCGGGCGAAGTCCGGGCCGGTGATATCGAACACCAACCGGCTGTCCTGCAACGACAGGGTCAGGGCATAGGGGCCGCCCTGCCCGCCCGCCGGCTCAAAATGGTTCTTCTCGACCAGGTCAAAGATAGCCACGCGGCGTTCATGCTCGATCTCGGCATTGGCCGCCGGCAGGGTCGCCGCGTCCAGCTCAACCGACGCCAGTCTGTGCTGGTCGCTCACGCCTCGACCGCCCCGGCTTCGCCGTCGTCGTCATGCATCGGGGCGACCCTGGCCGGCCAGCGTTCGGACAGGTCGGCGACAACGGCGTCCAGACATTCGACGTCGATACGCAGGTCGCCGCCACCGGCAAACATCAGGATCACCCGACCGCCGGGGGCTTCACCCGGCTCGAAATCGATCGCCAGCAGTTCCAGCGCCGTCTCGGGGGCGCGCGGCAGACGGCGGCTCTTGACCGCCAGCACATCGCCGAACTGCATCGCCGCCATAACCCGCGTGCCGCCACACTCCCAGCAGAACCGGCTCAGAGCGATGGTCACGGTGCGCCCGCCCATGTCCCAGTTCACGTCGGTCGGGCGCAGGATCGCGTCCTGCAGGGCCGCGGACATGATCTGCAGGTCGATGGCATCCTCGGCCAGCAGCCGCAGAGGCGGGGGTGCCGTCGCGGGCACCGGGGGTATGGCATCAATGTTCATGGCCATCTCCTCCGATCCGGCGGATATCGGCCCCGCAGGCGCTCAGCTTCTCTTCCAGCCGCTCGAAGCCCCGGTCCAGGTGGTAGACGCGACCGATCGTGGTCTCGCCCTCCGCCACAAGTCCGGCGATGACCAGGCAGACCGAGGCCCGCAGGTCGGTGGCCATGACCGGTGCCCCGTGCAGGATCTCGACACCCGCCACCCGGGCCTCACCGGCATGGACCGAGATCTCGGCCCCCAGCCGCATCAGCTCGGGCGCGTGCATGAATCGGTTCTCGAAGATGTTTTCGTGGATGACGCTCTCACCCTCGGCCAGGGTCATCAGGGCCATGAACTGCGCCTGCAGGTCGGTGGCGAAACCGGGGTAGACCTCGGTGGTGACATTGACCGCCTTCAGCCGCACGGCCGGATCGCGTCGGACGATGACGCCGTCGTCGGTCGGGATGACCTCGACGCCCGCCTCGATAAGCCGGTCAGTCAGGGCCTGGATCAGACCCGGCCGCGAGCGCGTCAATCGCACCTCGCCCCCGGCCATGGCCGCGGCGACGGCATAGCTACCCATCTCGATCCGGTCGGGAATCACCGACCAGGTGGTGCCGCCCAGCGAGGTCACACCGGTGATGGTCAGCACATCGGTGTCGATACCCTCGATCTTCGCACCCATGGCGACCAGACACCGCGCCAGGTCACCGATCTCGGGTTCCTTGGCCGCGCGGCGCAATACGGTCGTGCCTTTGGCGAGCACGGCGGCCAGCAGGGCGTGTTCGGTCGCCCCGACCGAGACGAAGGGAAATTCGATTTCGGCCCCGATCAGGCCGTTCGGCGCGGTCGCGGTGACATAGCCCTCGTCCAGCTCGATCTCCGCGCCCAACGCCGTCAGCGCCTGCAGGTGCAGGTCGACCGGGCGCGCGCCGATGGTGCAACCGCCCGGCAGCGACACCTTGGCCTGACCGGTGCGCGCCAGCAGCGGGCCCAGCACATTGAACGAGGCCCGCATCTGGCGAACCAGATCATAGGGGGCGAAGGTCGAGATGATCTCGCGGGCGTGGAACAGGGTCTCCTGCCCGTCGGCCCCGTCGCGCTCGGTGACCTCGATACCGAACTCACGCAGCAGCCGCCCCAGGAATTTGGTGTCGGCCAGACGCGGCATATTGGTCAGCAGCAGGGGCTGGTCGGTCAGGATCGACGCGGCCATCAGCTTGATGGCTGAATTCTTGGCACCGCTGATGGGGATGGTCCCGTTCAGCTGGTTGCCGCCCTGGATGGCGATACTGTCCATTTGGTCCTTGAAACGCCCGTCGCGGCGGCGGCGGGGGGTGGCTATCTAGCCCGGAGGCCGGTCAGAGCGAAAGTCCTCGCGCACTGCGATGATGACTTTCAGTTCCGTTCCTTGACGGGCCGGGGCGGCCCGGCCGCCTTGCGCCGCCGCAGATTGTCTCGCAGCGCCTTCGCCAGTCGCGCGTTCCTCGCCGTCAGGACCACAGGGGGCGACGGTGCGGGGGTTTCAGCAGGCACAACAGGCGGTTTCGACATGACCGCTATCAAAGCCCCGGCGAAACTTTTGTTCAAGCCTTGGAAAAGAGGGCTTCCCCCCCGGGAGTGGTTTGGCTATACGGCCGCTTCCTCAGATATCGCCGCCGTAGCTCAGTGGTAGAGCGCATCCTTGGTAAGGCTGAGGTCGTGGGTTCGATTCCCCCCGGCGGCACCATCTGAGATCCTGGCGGGGTCTGACATTCGTGTCAGGCCCCGTTTGGCGTTCCAGGGCCCGCAACGCGCCCGCTCCGCCGACAGCCCAGCCCGCAGCGCTCGGGCCACGCCCGGGACGCCAGCGCCCCGAGAAAGCGTAGCCATTAAATCCCTCAATGGATCGACACCCTTGGAAATACGGTGGTAGATTCCAGTGTCTGCGCAGGGGGCGCATTTTTTCCGGATATCAAGATGTTCAAAACTATTGCGCGCCGCGCCTTCATCGCGGCTGCCGTGTCGGCTGTCGCCCTCGGCTCCATGGCCTTCCAGTCCAATGATGGTCAGGACCGCCATGTTCGCATCGTCAACGCCACCGGCGTGACCATGACCCATTTCTGGGCCTCCAGCGCCGGCGAGGAAGACTGGCAGGAGGATATTCTCGGCGAGGACGTCCTTCCCAACGGCTCCGCCGTCCGGATCAACATCGACGACGGCTCCGGGGCCTGCGTCTATGATTTCCGCGCCCGTTTCGCTGACGGTGACGTGCTCGAGCGCTATCGTATCAACGTCTGCCAGGTGAGTGATTACCGCTACACCGCAGACTGATCGTTCCCCCCGCCTCCCAGGCGGGCCGGACCGTTCGGAATTCAGGGCCACGCCTTTTCAGGCGTGGCCCTTTTTCGTGCCGGTGGTCCGGGTCAGTCGCGGCCCGGCCGGGCTGAAAAATCAAGCTGCCGCCAAGGCGGAATGGTGGAACGCCGGTCTCCGGGCTCGATCACTGCGATGCCTTCGATCTCCTTGCCCGACAGGGCAGAGCCCATCGCGCTGGGATAGGGACCGCCATAGCCGTAACCGGGGGCATAGCCGTAGCTCAGAGCGCGACCGTAGCCATAGCCAAAGACCGGATAGCCGTTCTCGACCTGCCGATAGCTCAGGTTCAGCCGCCCGGTCTCGCCCAGCGGCAGGGAAACGGCGACACCATAGTCGCGATAGCCGCCGGTACCGACGCCGACACTGAACTGGCTGTGCATCTGACGGTCGTCGACCGGCCCGGCTCGGGCCTGACCGGAGAAGGGCAGGGTTTCAGGCGAGCGATCATCGATCCAGCGGGCGACCTGCTGGTCCGTGGTCAGGCCGTGGGGAGCCGCGGCCTGGACTGCGGCGGCCGGCGACGCGGCCTCGGGCATTTCGGTGGCGTCCAGCTGGACCATCGTGGCCGGGGCGGTCGCCACCACACCGTCGGGGTCACCGCCCGCAAGCAGGGCGACGGTGGCGAGAAGACTAACCGTCAACATAGGCGATACTCCCGGGTACGAAGGCCATCCTAGCCCTGATTGCGGCCAAGGTCAGGCGATACCGTCGCCCCGGCCCAGCGGATCCGGCAGGGATTCACCTGTCGCTACAAAGGTCAGGGCGACAGAGTTGATACAATAGCGATCGCCGGTCGGCGGTGGCCCATCGGGAAACACATGGCCCTGATGGCTGTCACAGCGCGCACAGCGGGTCTCGGTCCGGACCATGCCGTAGGCGGTGTCGTGAACGGCATGCACATGGTCGGGATCGACCGGCTCGGTGAAACTGGGCCAGCCGGTACCACTCTCGAATTTGGTGCCGGTCTGGAACAGCGGCAGGCCGCATTCGCGGCAACAGAAGACCCCGGCCCGCTTCTCGCCCAGCAACGTGCCGCAGAACGGGGCCTCGGTGCCATGGGCCAGCAGCACCCGCTTCTCCTCGGGTGACAGGTCGGCTTCCAGCCGGGCCCGGTCAGCCGCATCGGGCGGCGTCAGATCGAAACCGGAGGCGGAACGGGGTGCGGGGGCGGTCGGGGTCTGGGTCATACCCCACACATGGGAAGGGCCGGACAGGGCTTCCACCCCGACCGGCCCGACTTTCGAATCCACCCCGCGCTAAAGCAGCGCAGAACGCTATAGCGCCCTAGAAAAGCGTTCCGACCCAGGTCCGCACCGCAACCTCATCCGCAGGATTCCCTGTGAAGGTCAGGCCCGCTGCCGGGGTGAAGGGCTGCTGGCTGGCACGCTGACGCGAGGTCCAGGCCTTGTGGCCGTAGCTCAGGTCCGAATAGTTCGACGGCAAACGCACATTGGTGCGCTCGATGAAGATCGAATCGGTGGCTGTGGTGGCCCCGACCAGCCGCACGTTCGGCAGGCGCGTCAGCAGGTCCAGCGTATCCAGGCAACCGCCGGAGCAGCCACTGTCGACCAGGACCACGACCTGGCCCTGAACCGGGTTCGGCGCACCTGTGTCCTGCACGGCCGGACGACCGGCCAGGGTGAACAGGGGCTGGTCGGCTTCAAGCGCGGCGTCGAAGGCCGCGATGATGGCCCGAGTCTCCTCGATCACCGGAGCGCTTTCCTGGACGAAGCGCGGATCGGCTTCCATCCGGGCCAGGGTGTCGACGAACCACTGACGGTTGCCCGCAGTGGCGCGATAGGTGATCTCGCCGGCTGCCGGTTGACGGCTGACCGTGAACTCGGGGGTCCAGATGCGGTTGGCCAAGCCGTAGCCGCGGGTGGTCGAGCGGTACGACTGGCCCGAGGCACCACGCAGATCCAGGACGAAACCTTGCGGTCCGTGCAGCGAGGCGACGTTGCCCTCGATCTGGGCATTGAACGCATCCCAGCCGGCGCTGTCGGCGAACGAGTGAACATGGACCCACGGCCGTCCGTTCACCTGCTCGACTGCCAGCGGGGTGGCACCGGGCATATAGACCGTCGCGCGATACGCGGCCTCAATGGCACCCGGCTCGATCGGCTGCGGACGCAGATCATAGTCGCGCGAACGACGACCGACCTTGAACTTGCAGGACCCCGGTACGCCACCGGTCCACTGGTTGTTGCGGTTCCACAGCAGATAGGGAGCGCTGCGAACGCGCCCGGCCTCACTGGTCAGGTCGCCTTCCCAACGGTCCAGGCGCTCCATGGCCATTTCCTCGGCGGTCTTGCCCTGGCATTCGACCAGCACGGCACCGACCGGCGGCACGCCGCGCACACCCGGTTTCACATAGGTGACCTCATAGGCACCGTTGCGCCAGCCGGTAGTGAAACCGGGCCAGCCGGTCACGAAATAGGGACCCAACCCCTCGAAGGTCGGGGTGATGTCGATATTCGAGTCGCGGAAGCCGGCCCCGTAATAGCGCATCAGATAGGCGTGGGCGTCGCCGCTGTTGACCTGCCCGGCCTTGGCCACGGAATCAGCGAGACCGGCATCCAGCCAGGCGCGGAAGTCCTGGCTGGCAGCCCCCGGCAGCACGGCCGCAGGGTGGTTGTCGCGCAGGGCATCGTGGGCGGCGTTCAGGTCCTGGCGAGCCAGGGCGCGGAAATCCTGAGCCGAGGCGGCTCCGGCGCAAACGGCGAGCGCAAGACCGGCGGCCGAGGCGGTAAGTAGACGTTGCATCAATCTGGACTCCAGGAACCGTCACGGGAAGGTAAGCGAGTTAAAGCCGATCCGGGGCAGGCTTGCCAAGCCCGAACCCTGACGGAGCGAACACCCCGCCGTTGTTTACTCCCAAGTGAACGCGGCCTAATCGGGGCGGTCGCTTCACGCACAGATCACGTTCCGTTCAGGACGCGCCCCGGGTTTACGCATGTTTTCAAAGATTCTGATCGCCAATCGCGGCGAGATCGCGGTCCGTATCATCAAGACCGCCAAACGCATGGGCATCCGTACCGTGCAGGTCTATTCCGAGGCGGATGCGGGCTCCCTGGCTGTCGAAATGGCCGATGAGGCGATCCTGATCGGCCCGGCTCCGGCGGCCCAATCCTATCTTCTGGAAGACAAGATCGTCGAGGCCGTGCGCCGGTCGGGGGCCGAAGCGGTCCACCCGGGCTTCGGCTTCCTGTCCGAGAACCCGGTCTTCGCCCGTCGCCTCGAATCCGAAAACATCACCTTCATCGGCCCCAATCCCCGCGCGATCGAGGCCATGGGCGACAAAATCACCTCCAAGAAATTCGCCGCCGAGGCCGGGGTCTCGACCGTGCCGGGCCATATGGGGCTGATCGAGACCACCGACCACGCCGTCCAGATCGCCAATGAGATCGGCTATCCGGTGATGATCAAGGCCTCGGCCGGCGGCGGCGGCAAGGGCATCCGTGTCGCCCATTCCGATGACGACATGGCCGAAGGCTTCGCCGCGGTGAAGGCCGAGGCTCTGAACGCCTTCGGCGACGACCGGGTCTTCCTCGAGAAATTCATCGTCAATCCGCGCCATATCGAGGTTCAGGTGCTGGGCGACAAACACGGCCACCTCGTCCACCTGTTCGAGCGCGAATGCTCGATCCAGCGCCGGAACCAGAAGGTCATCGAGGAAGCCCCCTCCCCCCTGCTCGACGACAAGACCCGTCGCGCCATGGGCGAACAGGCCATCGCGCTCGCCCGGGCCGTCGACTACGACAGCGCCGGCACCGTCGAATTCGTCGCCGGTCAGGACAAATCGTTCTTCTTCCTCGAGATGAACACCCGGCTGCAGGTCGAACATCCGGTCACCGAACTGATCACCGGCGTCGACCTGGTCGAACAGATGATCCGCTCTGCCGCCGGCGAAACGCTGGCCTTTGGTCAGGACGACCTGAAGATCAATGGCTGGGCTATCGAGAGCCGCATCTATGCCGAGGACCCCTATCGTGGCTTCTTGCCCTCGATCGGCCGCCTGGTCCGCTACGACCAACCCGAGGAAGGCGAACAGGAGGGCCCCGAGGGCCCCTATGTGGTGCGCAATGATTCCGGCGTCCGCGAGGGCGACGAGATCTCGATGTTCTACGATCCGATGATCGCCAAACTGTGTGCCTGGGCCCCGACCCGGGCCGGGGCCGTGGCCGGCATGTCGCGCGCGCTGGAAGACACCCATCTGGCCGGGGTCGGCCACAACGTGCCCTTCCTGGCCGCGGTGATGGATCAGGACCGGTTCCGCTCCGGTGAGCTTTCGACCGCCTATATCAACGACGAATTCCCCGACGGCTTCCACGGCGTACCGGCCGGACCACTGCAGCGTGACATCCTGGTCGCCACCGGAATGGCCCTGCACGAGATCGTCTCGGACCAGTCCGGCGACCCGTCCGACCGCATCGACTGGATCGTCCAGCTGGACCGCGAACCGGTCCCGGTCACCCTCGGCTATGACGAGGATGAAGCCCTGGTCCTCGACATCGACAACGGCGACCGCCTGCTGCGCCTCAGCGAGATCGACTGGCGGCCCGGCCTGGCCCAGTTCCGCGCCGTGCTGGACGATGCCCCCTTCACCGCCGAGATCAAGCGCGTCGCCGACGGCTGGGACATCCGCACCCGCGCCACGAAGGCCCGCGTCCGGGTCATGACCCCGCGCATCGCCGACCTGTATGCCCGCCTGCCCGAGAAGGTTGCCGCCGACACATCCAAACTGGTGCTGTCGCCGATGCCCGGTCTGGTCGTCTCCATCGCCGTGGTCCCCGGCCAGGAGGTCAAGACCGGTGAGACTGTCGCCATTATCGAGGCGATGAAGATGCAGAACATCCTCAAGGCCGAGCACGACGGCGTCGTCAAAACCGTCGGGGCCAAGGCCGGCGACCCCGTCGCGGCGGACGATGTGCTGGTGGAGTTCGAATAGGGAATGGCCCTGTGATTCAGGAACTATAGAGACAGCGAGTTCGTTGGGCCTCTGATCGATTTTGTAGTCGATGGTCCACCAGTGAGCTTCCAATGAACAAGCTTCTCCCCCTCACCACGGCGCTCGTCCTGACCCTGGGCCTGCCCCAGGTCGCCGCCGCCCAGAACAACGGGCACGGTAACGGCCATAGCAACTCGGATCACGGCAATGGCGGCGAGGCTCCTGGCCGCCAGGGTCGCGCTGGACCACAAGATCAGGACCGGACCAACAGCGGCGATGATCGCAACGACCGCCGCGCCGGGCCGATGGTGCGCCGTGACGACCACCGCAACGTCCGGGTCGAGGCGCGTCAGGAGGATCGGCGGGTCGAGATGTCCCATGAGGACGGCCGTCATGTCGTCCGGCTGAGCCGGGATCGCAATCGCGGCCTGATCAACGGCTGCCCGCCCGGACTGGCTCGCAAGGACAACGGCTGCCTGCCGCCGGGACAGACGCGTCAGATGACCACCCGGGCCCGCTATGACTCGCTGTGGAATTCGCACAACGACGAATTCAACTACCGCTACGAGGACGGCTATCTGTATCGCCGCGACCGTCAGGGTTCGCTGCTGGGCTATATGCCGGTGCTGGGCGGGGCCCTGTCGCGCGGCAATCCGTGGCCGGCACAGTATGACTACCAGCCCGTCCCCAACTATCTGGCCAGCTATTACGGTCTGAACGACCGCAACAATTATCGCTACGCTGACGGCACCGTCTACGGCATGGACCCCAAAACCCAGGCCATCACCCAGGTCGTCGCCCTTCTGACAGGTCAGAGCCCCACCGTCGGCCAGCCGATGCCGGCCGGTTATGACGTCTACAATGTGCCCTATGCCTACCGGGATCAGTACGCTGACACGGCCGCCAGCCAGTACCGCTACAATGACGGCTACGTCTACCAGGTCGACCCCAGGACCCGCCTCGTCCAGGCCGCCATCCAGCTTCTCACCTGATCGCGACCGGAGACGTCACCCATGACAAGATACCTGAACTGGGCCTTGGCCCTCCTCGCGGTTCTGACGCTGGCCGCCTGCGGGGGCGACGGCGACAAATCCGGCAGTGGTGCGCCCGAACCGTCGTCCCGGACCCTGGCCGCCACGCTCAAGGGCGACAATACATTCGGTACCCTTGAACAGACGCTGACCAGCGCCGGTCTCACCGACGTGCTCGAGGGCACCGGCCCCTATACGGTGTTCGCCCCCGCCGACGCCGCCTTCACCGCAGCCGGCAGCGACGCTGATTTCACCACCGAAGCCATGCGGGCTCCGGCGGCGGCCCTGCTGCGGGCCCATATCGTGCCAGGAGCCGTGACCCGGGCCGACATTGGCGCGGCTATTGACGCCAGTGGCACCGGCACCATCCAGATGCGCACCATGGCCGACACCCTGCTGAGCTTCACCCGCGACGGCACGACCATCGTCGTCACCGCTCCTGATGGGGCCAGCGCCCACCTGACCGGCACCGAGGATCTGGCCACGAACGGCGTCATCCAGCCGATCGACGCCCTGTTGATCACGCCTGCTCCGACGGCCTGATCCCGACCTGACCGGGTTCGGAACAGGCCTGGACGCGCCCTGCATCCGCTGCTCCTCTGCGGGGCAAGGACCCTGCCCCCTTCCCGTCCTGCCCCCGCCGGGGCATGACTCCCCCATGTCCCCGCGCCCGCCGACCCGTCCCCGTTCACCCGCCTCGCCGCCGCCTGCCGTTCGGGGAGAGCCCGTCGGCTTCCCCGGAGTACGGCTGAGTGAATCGCAGGCCCATGAGGCCCTGGCCACCGCCGCCGACCGCATCGCCCCACCCCGCATGCCTTGGGCGCGCGACCCGATCAACATCCTGGCCGTGTCGGGCGGGGCCGCCGGCGGCGCCTTCGGGGCCGGACTGCTGGTCGGTCTGACCCGGGTCGGGCGGCGGCCCGCCTTCGCCGTGGTCACCGGCATCAGTACCGGCGCGCTGATCGCACCCTTCGCCTTCCTCGGCCCCGACTGGGACGAGCGACTGACCCGCGCCTTCACCGGCGGCCTGGCCCAGCGCCGGCTGGGCCTGCTGGGCCTGATCCCCGGCCGACGCGCCGGCCTGTATCCGGTCGCGGCCCTCGACGGGCTGATCGAACCCTTCATCGACGCCGCCGTGCTGAAGGCCGTGGCCGCGGCCCATGCCGAAGGACGCCGGCTGTTCGTCGGCACCACCGACCTCGATCGCCAGCAGGCCAGCATCTGGGACCTGGGGGCCATCGCCACCCAGGGCCAGATCGATGGCAAGGGCGAGGCTGCGCTCGCGCTGTTTCGGACGGTCCTGGCCGCGTCAGCCAGCCTGCCAGGCCTGTTCCCGCCCCGGCTGATCGCCTGCGAGAGCGCCGGTGAGATCTACCACGAAATGCATGTCGACGGTGGGGTGGCCACCCCGCTATTCGTCCTGCCCGATGCCCTGCTGCGCTGGAAACAGGTCGGACGGCGCCTGCGCGGCGGCCGGGTCCATATCATCGTCAACATGGTGCTGGCCCCGGGGTCACTGTCGACGCCTGACAATGCCGCCTCCGTGGCGATCCGAAGTTTCGACACCATGCTGCGGTTTTCCTATCGCCAGGCCATCAGTGCCGCCGCGGCCTTTTGTGCCGGGGCCGGCCTGCCGCTGGACGTGGCCTCGGTGCCGGCGTCGTCCGAGGTCGGCAACGGACTCAGCTTCGACACCACAGCCATGCGCGCCACCTTCGATGCCGCGGTCGAAAGCGCTGCGAACCCTGACGTCTGGGTTGCCGCTACCGCGCCCCCCCAGAGTCTGGCTGACTATCTGTCCTGGCCCTTCGGCACGGATGATGAGGATACCGCCGACCGCGACCGGCGCGACTGAGACCCGGGAAGGGGGTTCGCTCCGGTGGTCAGCCCGCCGCGCGTTCCGGACTGGCCGCGGCAGCCAGCGCCGCGCTGATCCCGTCCAGCAGGACGGTGGCGGTGATCGGCTTGGGCAGATGCATATCGGCCCCCGCCGCCAGCGAATCCTGCTGGTGCCGGGTCATGGCGTTGGCGCTCAGCATGATCAGCGGGGTACGGGGCACGCCCGGCCCGGCCTGTTCCAGCGCGCGGATGGCCCGCGTCGCCGCCAGCCCGTCCATCACCGGCATCTGCATGTCCATCAACACCAGGTCGAATTGCTCGCGCTCGAAAGCGGCAACTGCCTCCGCCCCGTTGTCGACCGTAACCAGGGTGGCGACCCGACCGGCCAGGATCAGCTGCACCACGCGCTGGTTCACGGGATGATCCTCGGCCAGCAGCACCCGGGGGCCATCAGCGGTGACCGGCATGGCCTCCGTTGACGCCTGCGCGGGCTGGGTCAGGCCCTTGCGGGCGTCGTGCTCTTCGATCGAGCGGATCCGCGACATCGGCAGGGTCACCCGGAACAGACTGCCCTGACCCGGCTCCGACCGGGCGTCGATGTCGCCGCCCATCAGCTCGACCAGCGAACGGCAGATCGACAGCCCCAGACCGGTCCCCCCGAAACGCCGGGTGATGGTGCCGTCAGCCTGGCTGAACCGTTTGAACATACTGTCCGCGAACTCGGGGCCGAAGCCGACGCCGGAATCCTCGACCTCCAGCGTCAGCAGGGCCGTGCCCTCCCACGGATGGTCGTCCTGAATGTCCATGGCCACCCGGACGCGGCCTGTTTCAGTGAATTTGACGGCGTTGGACAGGAGATTGCCCAACACCTGTTTGATCCGGGTGCTGTCGCCGAGGAAGTCGCCGCGGGCCGTCGCGCCGCGGTCGACGACGAACTCCAGCCCCTTGGCCTCAGCCCGTCCGCGCATCAGATCGACGACCGTGTCGACCTCGGCGGCCAGGTCCATTTCATGAATTTCAATGTCGAGCTGGCCGGCCTCGACCTTGGAGACGTCAAGAATATCTGACACCAGCCGCTCAAGGGTGACGCCGGATTGTTCGATCAGACCAACCATCTCGCGTTGGCCGTCCGTCAGTCCGGTCCGCTCCAGCGCCGCAGCGATGCCGATGATCCCGTTCAGGGGGGTTCGGATCTCGTGGCTCATATTGGCCAGGAATTCACTCTTGGCCAGGCTGGCTGCTTCCGCCGCCTCCCGCGCCATGGCCATTTCCCGCTCGACGGCCTGACGTTCGGTGACATCGCGCGCCACGGCAAAAATCCGATCGCCGGAGCGCCGCGCCCGCCACTCCAGCTGGCGATAGCTGCCGTCGGCATGACGATAGCGATTGACGAAGCCGATAACCTCGCCGTCCGGCTCCTGCTGGTCCAGCCGCGCCATATGGGCAGCCGTCGCCTCGACGTCCGCCGGATGAACCAGGGGCAGCAGGGGCTGCCCCTCCAGTTCGTCCAGCGTATAGCCCAGAACGCTTTCCCAGGACCGGTTCAGCTTTACAAAACGGCCCGACAGATCGCGGATGCAGAGCATATCCAGCGACACGTCGAAAAAGCTGATCATGTCCTGGGACAGTTCATCCTCGAATCGCGGCCGGGCCTGAGCGCCGCGAACGGCAGACGCCTCGGCCACGGTTTCGATCGACGGGGTCCTGTTAGGCAAGGGAGCTACTCCGGCGAGGTCGGGCTGCAGACAAGTCACCATGCAACAGTGACGGTTAACCCCACCCTTCCGGCTAGGGGATTTTCCGTATTTGTCCCCATCCGATTCAGAGCGGTGGGTGTTCCGGAACCAGCGTCCCGAAGACTCGCCGGCCTGAGACCTTCAGCGCCGCATCGGCCTCGTCCATCGTCGCCAGCACCCCGAGGTCGACCAGGCTGGTGACCCCGTGTTCGGCAATGCCGCAGGGGACGATGCCGCTGAAATGAGTCAGGTCCGGCTCCACATTCAGGCTGATGCCGTGAAAGCTGACCCATTTTCGGACCTTAACCCCGATGGCGGCGATCTTGTCCTCGCGGCTCCAGCCCGCCCCCCGGCGCTCGACCCAGACGCCGACCCGTCCGTCGCGAACGCCCGCCTCGACACCGAATTCGGCCAGCCCGCCGATCAGCCATTGCTCCAGCCCGCGCACGAAGGCCCGCACGTCCCGCCCGCGCTGATTGAGGTCCAGCATCACATAGGCCACCCTCTGGCCGGGGCCATGATAGGTGAACTGTCCGCCCCGTCCGGTCCGGTGCACCGGGAACCGGCCCGCGTCCAGCAGGTCAGCGTCCTTGCTCGAAACCCCGGCGGTATAGAGAGGCGGATGCTCCAGCAGCCAGATCAGCTCGCCGGCCTCGCCTGCGGCGATCGCCGCCACGCGCGCCTCCATCGCCTGTACGGCGGCAGGATAGTCGACCGGCTCGGTCGAGACCGCCCAACTCACCGGCTGGCCGTCAGAACGAATCAGACCGGACGGCTCAGGATTTAACGTGTGCGAAAGCATGACACTTCAATGTGGGTCCTGAGGGCCCCATGCAAGATGAACCGTCCGCGCAGACCCCAGTATCAGAGTGCGTTGTGAGCCAGATCGAAGCTGTCGATGTCGAGATTTCCGTCGTCCTGGGCCGGTCGGTCCTGCCGATGAGCCAGCTGCTGCGTATGGGTCGCGGGGCTGTGATCCCGCTTGACGCCTCGGAACATGACGAGGTCTGGATCCTGGCCAACAACCATCCGGTCGCCCGGGGCGAGATCGAGATCCGCGAAGACCGCATTGCCATCACCGTCACCCGCACCGCCGACGTCTATGATTTCATGGCCGGTGCCGCCTGATCCACGGCCGGTGCCCAAAAGCCTGCCGCATTTCAGCCTGACGTCGCCGCGACCCGGGAAATCCGGGCTGTGAGCCGTCAGGTGGATTGTCCTCTTCCCTTTCACTGATCTCTCCGCTATTGCCCCCGCTCCGATGCGAGCGGTCGTGGCGGAATTGGTAGACGCGCAGCGTTGAGGTCGCTGTGGGGCAACCCGTGGAAGTTCGAGTCTTCTCGACCGCACCATCTGGCTAGACAGGACGAGTCACCGGCTGAATCAGGCTGTACCAATCAGGGAGGCAGACACGTGAAAAACACGGACTCCGCCACCCTGAGCCGGATCAAGGGCAGTGACACTGTCGTCGAGGACCATGCGGCCCTCGACGAGGACTACGTTCTGACGGCCTCCTTCGTCGAAAAGGTCGTCGACGCCGCTGACGACGGCGACGGCCTGCGACTGCGCTCCCTGCTCGAAGACCTGCACCCGGCCGACGTGGCCGATCTGATGGGCTTTCTGACGTCCGAACATCGCGGCGTCGTGGTGCTGTGGCTCCCGCCGGAGCTCCTGGCCGAGACCCTGCCGGAACTGGACGACGGCATCCGCGAGGAGGTGCTGGAGCGGGTCCCGCATCTGGTCCTTGCCGAAGCCCTGCAGGAACTCGACTCCGATGACGCCGCAGCGGTGGTCGAAGACCTTGAGGACGACCAGCGCGAACGCGTCCTGGCCGCCATGCCGGAGACCGATCGCGCCGCGATCGAATCCTCGCTGGGCTATGCCGAGGATTCCGCCGGCCGTCTGATGCAGCGCGAGGTCATGGCCGCGCCCCAGTTCTGGACCGTCGGCGACACCATCGATCACGTTCGCGGCCAGACCGACGACCTGCCTGAGCTGTTCTTCGACATCTATGTCGTCGACCCGTCGAACCGTCCGGTCGGCGGCGTGCCGATCAGCTGGCTGCTGCGGGCCAAACGCAATGTGAAACTGTCCGAGCTGATGGAGCCGATCAACGAGATCGCTGTCGGCACCGATCAGGAAGAAGTCGCCTACATCTTCGAGAAATATCACCTGATCTCGGCCCCGGTCATCGATGACGCCGGACGGCTGGTCGGCCAGATCACCGTCGACGACATCGTCAACATCATTCAGGAAGAGAACCGCGAGGACATCCTGCGCCTGGCCGGCGTCAGCGATGAAGGCCGCGACGGCAGCGTGATGGACATCGTCCGCTCGCGCATTCCCTGGCTGATCATCAATCTGGGCACCGCCGTGGTCGCCTCATCTGTGATCGGCCTGTTCCAGCGTGAGATCGAGACCCTGGTGGCCCTGGCCGTGCTGATGCCGATCGTTGCCTCGATCGGCGGCAATGCCGGCACCCAGGCCCTGACCGTCGCCGTTCGCTCCCTTGCGGCGCGCGAGCTGACCGCCGCCAACGCCCTGCGCATCGTGCGGCGCGAGGTCGTGGTCGGCCTGACAAACGGCGTCACCCTGGCGGTGCTTCTGGCCGGCATTGCCGCCATCTGGTTCGGCAAGCCCATGCTGTCCCTGGTGATCGGCCTGGCGGTCATCGTAAACCTGTTCGCAGCCTCACTGGCCGGAACCCTGATCCCTCTGGCGCTGGACAAGCTTGACCGCGACCCCGCCGTTTCGTCCCCGGTTTTCGTCAGCTGGATCACGGATACTGTGGGCTTTTTCGTCTTCCTCGGCCTCGCTGCCCTGGTCCTGATCTAGAACGGCAGGCGCGCGGCCCGCCGTTTGCTGGTTCTCCGTTCGGGTGATCGCGCCCGTCTCGATTTGGGTCAGTCTGTTGTCCGAAGTGACCACGAAACACATGAAAGTCTCCCGTGAGGGCGTCATCCTCATCAAGAGCTTCGTCGGCTTCCGCTCGAAAGCGGTGTGCGACGAGAATGGTCGATGGGTGATCGGCTATGGTCATACAGCCTCGGCTCGCGAAGGCCTGACGGTGGCCGAGCCTGACGCCGAACTTCTACTGCAGTACGATCTGTTGCCGGTGGTGAAGGGAATTAATCAGGGCGTCGCGCGACCGGTCAACCAGCACCAGTTCGATGCCCTGGCCAGCTTTGCCCTGTCGATCGGCATCGATCGCTTCCTCGGTTCCGATGTCCTGCAGCGCCTCAATGACGGCCTCCCGACCCAGGCCGCCGACGCCCTGATAGGATGGCCGACCCCGGTGCCGATCGATACGGCCACACGCCGCCGCATCGCCGAACGGGCCCTGTTCAATACCGATCCCGACCTGCCGGTGCATCTGGCCGACCTGCTGACCGCCCCGCTGGTCGCCTCCCCGGCCGCCGCGGTCGGGGAACCGAATACCACTGTGCCGCCCGTCGCTGCGGTCGCTGCCCGTGCCGCTGCCGTCGCCACCCTGCTGGGCGAGCCAGCGGGCCAGGCGGCTCAGCCCGTATCCGCACCCGCCGCCGAAAGTCCGGCCGCCGGGGTGGTAGAAGAGGCACCGTCGCCGACAGAGATCGGCGCCAACGAGTCCGCCACGCCCGCACCGTCGCCGACGGACGCGCCTGATTCCCCGCCGCTCGCGCCAGCGCCGGTTCCTGTGCCCGGTTCCATGCAGTTCCAGCGCTACTCGCCCTATGCAGCGGGAATCGTCGGCCCCCTGCCCGGTTTGACGGCCGTCCCCGCCACGCCCACTGAGCCGGCTCCGGCTCCGGCGGCTCCGGCCACGCCGAACGCGGCTGTGACCATGAGCATCCGGATGGCGGTAGCCGTCGAGCAGACCGCGGCAGCCGAGACTCCCGTCGTCGCCGATCTGGTCGAACAGCCGTCCAGCGCGGACACAACCCTGCCCCAGACGGCACAGCCGGAAGTCGCGGAGCCTGCCCCCGCCGTTGCGCCTGACGACACCGTGGTCACGCCTTTCGCGACCTTTGAGCCAGCGCCGCCTGCCGCGCCGCCGCTGGTGCTCACGGCCGGGTCCACCGAGACGACTCCGGCGGACGACCGGCCAGCCTGGCCCGAGGCCCGGCGCCCGGACACGACCGAGAACCAGGAGCCGCTGTTCGTTGAGGAACCGGCACTGTCGGTTTTGCGCCATGAGATCGAGACCGAAACCCCGGCCCGGTTCGAAAAGAGCCAGACCGGCGCCTTCCTGATCATGGGCGGCGTCGGCCTGCTGGCCAGCGCCTTCTCGGCCGCGGCGTTTCGCCTGGCCCTGGAAGAGCCGTCGCCGATGGGCGAGACCACCGTCGTCGCCTGGACCCTGGCGGTGATCGGCGGCGTCTGCGTCGTGGTCTCCTCGCTGAACCTCTACATGCGCTGGGGTCGCACCCAGCAGGACGGAACCGAGCCCAGTTAGGGTTTTGCACCGGCTCCCCGGCGGTGCTACGCCCGCCTCATGAGCATCCCCTACGCCCCCCAATCGATGGAATTCGGCCTTGGCGAGACCGCCGACGCCATTCGCGAAACCACGGCCCGCTGGGCCGCCGACCGGCTGGCTCCGATCGCCGCCGAGGTCGATGAAACCAACACCTTCCCCCGCCACCTCTGGCCCGAGATGGGCGAGCTGGGTCTGCACGGGATCACCGTCGAGGAAGAGTTCGGCGGCCTTGGCCTCGGCTACCTCGATCATGTCGTTGCCATGGAGGAGGTGTCGCGCGCCTCGGCCTCGGTCGGTCTGAGCTACGGGGCCCACTCCAACCTGTGCGTCAACCAGATCCGCCGCTGGGGCACCGACGAACAGAAGCGCAAATATCTGCCGAAACTGATCTCGGGCGAACATGTCGGCTCGCTGGCCATGTCCGAGGCCGGCTCCGGCTCCGATGTCATGTCGATGCGGACCCAGGCCGTGAAGACCGGCGACCGCTATGTGCTGAACGGCACCAAATTCTGGATCACCAACGCCCCCTCGGCTGACACGCTGGTCGTCTATGCCAAGACCGATCCCGAAGCCGGATCAAGGGGCTGCACCGCCTTTCTGATCGAACGCGGCATGAAGGGCTTCAGCGTTTCGAAGAAGCTGGACAAGATGGGCATGCGCGGCTCCGACACCGCTGAACTGGTGTTCGAGGACTGCGAGGTCCCGGAAGAGAACGTCATGGGTCCGGTCGGCGGCGGGGCCGGCGTGCTGATGAGCGGTCTCGACTATGAGCGTGCCGTTCTGTCGGCGGGCCCGCTGGGCATCATGCAGGCGGCGCTGGACGTGGTCCTGCCCTATGTCCGCGAGCGCAAACAGTTCGGCAAGCCGATCGGTTCGTTCCAGCTGATGCAGGCCAAGGTGGCGGACATGTACGTCGCTCTCAACTCGGCCCGGGCCTATGTCTATGCCGTGGCCCGCGCCTGCGACCAGGGCAAGACCACCCGCTACGATGCCGCCGGGGCCATCCTGCTGGCGTCCGAGAATGCGGTGAAGGTGTCGCTGGAGGCCGTTCAGGCCCTCGGCGGTGCCGGTTATACGAAAGATTGGCCGGTCGAGCGGCTGGTGCGCGACGCCAAGCTATATGACATCGGCGCGGGCACCAACGAGATCCGCCGCTTCCTGATCGGGCGGGAGCTGCTGGGAAGCTGAGGAACCCGCCGGCGATTGACTGGTTTCCTTCACCAGAGGAGCCACCCGATGCCCGCCAGATCCGCTGCCCAGCAGAAGGCCGCCGGTGCCGCCCTGTCGGCCAAACGCGGGAACACGCCCCGATCCGAACTGCGGGGCGCGTCGCTGGAAATGTTCGAAACCATGACCGAGCAAGAGCTCGAGGATCTGGCGCATACGTCAAGACACGACCTGCCAGAGCATGCTGACCGCGACTGATCGACGGTTTCCGGACGATTCATCGGCTCGACCGGTAGCTTCAAAGCCTCCGCGGCCCTACCTGTGGCCCCGGCCTTTTCCGCCAGGATCCTTTACTTGCCCATGACGTCCCTCCCGATCCTGTCGCCCGACGCCAAGCGAACGCTTTCCGAGGTGATTGAGAGCCTGGGCTACGGCGACAACCCCAAATTGAGCCTCGCCGAGGTCGTCGAGGCCTTTGGCGAGCGCGCTTTCGGGGCCCTGATGCTGATGCTGGCCCTGATGTCGCTGCTACCGTGGCCTCCGGGCGGCAAGGCCGTGTTCAGCGTCCCGATCATGCTGCTGTCCCTGGAGCTGGCTATCCAGCGTCAGACCGTGTGGCTGCCGAAATGGCTGCTTCGCGTTTCGGTCAGCCGGGCGGCCTATCGCAAGGCCAGCGGAGGCCGGGTGCTGGGCGTTATCCGGGCGATCGAACGCCTGAGCCGCCCGCGTCTACCCATCCTGACCGGCGAACTGGCCGATGTGATCACCGGGATCATCTGCTTCGTCCTGGCCGTGATGCTGGCCCTGCCCGTGCCGTTGGGCGACATGCTGCCGGCCCTGACGATCGCCATTTTCGGCCTGGCCATCACCCAGCGCGACGGCCTTGCCGTTCTGATCGGCGGCATCGGCACCTTGGTGTGCGGCGTCTATTTGGTCCTGGTCTGGACGACCGTCGTCGCCGTCGTTACGGGCGTGCTGAACTGGGTCGGCCACCTGCTCTGAGCCTCAAACGGAAGCGCCGGAGAGGTTTCCCCCTCCGGCGCTTGTTTGGACCTGAACGTTACTGGAACAGCGAAAGAATCAGCTGAGGCGACTGATTGGCGATGCTCAGGGCCTGAACTCCGAGTTGCTGCTTTGTCTGCAACGCCTGGAGCTTGGCACTTTCCTTCGCCAGGTCGGCATCGACCAGGTTTCCCACCCCCGCTTCCAGCGCGTCCGTCAGCTTGCCAACGAACGTATTGTGGGTCGTGAGCGCTTTCGAGGAGGTCCCCAGACGCGCGAGCGCGCCGGAAACAGCATCGATGGAATCGTTCACGGCGGTGAGGGAAGCCGTGGCGGCCGACAGAGTGTCGATCGCCTGTGTGGTCGAGACGGAGACGTTGGTCGATCCCAGAGCCATGACCTCGGAGGCCACAGTCAGGGTGGATGTGCCACTCACATTGGCCAGGGCGCCGAAACCGCTTGCACCGGTCTCCAGCAGGTTGACCCCGTTGAATTCGGCATTGGCAGTAACACTGGCGATCTGGTCGCGAAGGGCCGCAAAATCCTCGTTCAACGCGGACCGTGCCGCAGTCTTCAGCGACGCGTCAGTCGCTGCCAGAGCCTTCTCCTTCATCTGCAGCAAGAGGTCGGAGACCGTCTCGCCTGCCGCCAGCGCCACATCGACCGCGGCGACACCACGATCGAGCGACTGTTTCACCGCGCCCAGCGCGCCGATATCGGCCCGTTGACCCTGGGCAATTGCCCAGATGGCCCCGTTATCCTTGGCGCTGGAGACCTTTTTGCCGGTGTTGATGCGGCTCTGGGTAATTTCCAGCTGGGCGTTGGTCGCGTTCAGGTTCTGGAGCGCGATCATTGCGCCCACGTTGGTGTTCACCGAAGTCATCGGCGGATCCTTCCATTCTGGAGGTGGAAAACGGCCTTCTGGCCGGTGAACCGGTTCTGGTTCGGGAAGGTCCGAAGCAAGAAAAGGGCCGACACCATCGGTGCCAACCCCTCTTTTATTTCAATAACTTATGATCGAACAACCGCTCACCCGGCAAGACCGACCCGGCTGCCGCGTCGTGATTGCCTAGTCGATCGCTCGCGTCAGGCGGCGGCCTGATCGGCCCCGGCGAGGCCCTGCATCACCATGCGATTGATGTCGATCAGCACCTGGAAATCATCATCGCCCCGCATGACCACCGACGAATGCCGGCCCACGAACAGGCTGATCGAGATGATCTGTGCGCGCAGCGGCTTGGCCATCGCATTGCCCGGGTCACTGCAGTCTGTCGCCAAGGTCGACCAGAGCCGGCGGTTCCAGTCGAGGGCGTCGATCCGCGTCTTGATGTCCGAGGCGTCGACCGTCGCCGCGTGCATCAGGGCACGCGTGACCTGGCCAAACAGCCGGTACTCCATCGCCCGGGGGGACTCAGCCCTCGTCGAGGCTGTCTTGTACGCCTGAAGGGACATTGCCCAGCCTCTGCTCTTCGTATTCAACCAGTTTACGCGTGGCCATGAGGGCCTTGTAGTATTCCCGGGCCAGTACGTGCCGCGATGCCGCGATACAGTCCGACATGATCTCAGGATTTTGGGTGGCGTTCATGAACTCCGACAGTCGCTGGGCGAACTCGTCGAAGAATTTGGGTGCCGAAATTTCGTCCAGGTACATCATCATGACCGGGAAATAGATGCGCCTGGCCGGTGTGGTGACCTCACTTGACTGCATGATGTCCTTCTCGCGAAGGACGCTGGCCTTGTTCTGCAGGATCAGCACGCCCCGGCGATCGCCGTTCTGGACAACGGCTCCATTAAGAACGAATTTCTCGCCGGGCTTGAGCGACAGCTTGAGCGGCATATCCGGGAAATCTCCAACTGGCCCGCAAGGTAAAGCTAGGGGCACGGGTACCAACAGACGCTAAACAGCCGTGGTTAACCATCCCTTGTGATGATCCCAATGAGTTCCGGAACGTGGCGGGGCCGCCGTGCGTTGTTTGCCTGAACAGGATGCGACGATGACAGGCCCCATGAGCGAACCTGACGAGCAGGACCAGTCCGAGGTCTTCGACGAAACCCACATCGACGACGAGGGTGAAGGCGACCTGCTGCTGGATGAGGCCGGGCCTGTGCTGGACGTGACCCGTGCCAGCGGTGACGGCGCGGATTACGACCGCCCGCGCGGAGCGGGGGCCGCCGACCCCGAGCGTCTCTACGCCTCGCACCTCATCGAGGCCGAGGCCGACGCCCTGCTGGGGCGACCGGCGCGGACCCGCGATGAGGATGACGTTGATGCTGATCCGTCCGGTCCCGGCGAAATCGAACTGGTCTACACGGGCCTGATGCGTGAGGTGCGCGGGGCCCAGGCCAGCGCCGCCCACTGGGAAGCCAAACGCCTGTCCGACGATGACATCGCCGACCTCGGCTACGGCCCCGATGCCGGCGACACCGACCCAGCCCTTTCAGGAGACCGGAAATGACCGACCCACGTGACCGTAGCGAGACCGACGTCAACGCCCCTGCCAGCCGCCCGGCCGAGAGCCAGCACGGCAAGCCCGACCAGTTGCGTGAGTCCGAACGCCAGGCCGAAAGTCGGCAGGAGGCCTTGATCGATGAGGCCGTGGAAGAGACCTTTCCGGCCAGCGATCCGCCGACGCCCAAGCACATTACCTGAGCCGGCGCGTCAAACTGATCGTTGTTAACCCGGGGGCGGATCGGCTAGGCCTCTCCTCAGATTGAGCGGAGACTCCGATGAAGCGGCCCACCGAACGGTTCGAAGGTACGTCGAACTATATCGCCACCGACGACCTGAAGATCGCGGTCAACGCCGCCGTCGCACTCGAACGGCCGCTGCTGATCAAGGGCGAACCGGGTACCGGTAAAACCGTGCTGGCCTATGAGATGGCCGCGGCCCTGAACGCCCCGCTGATCACCTGGCACATCAAGTCGACCACCAAGGCCCACAACGGTCTCTACGAATACGACGCCGTCTCCCGGCTCCGCGACAGCCAGCTGGGCGACGAGCGGGTTCACGACGTGCGCAACTATCTGAAGCCCGGCAAGCTGTGGGAGGCCTTCACCAGCCCCGTGCGCCCCGTGCTGCTGATCGACGAGATCGACAAGGCTGACATCGAATTCCCCAATGACCTGCTGCAGGAGCTGGATCGGATGGAGTTCTTCGTCCACGAAACCGGCGAGACGATCCGCGCTGCGGTCCGCCCGGTCGTGGTCATCACCTCGAACAACGAGAAGGAACTGCCCGACGCCTTCCTGCGCCGGTGCTTCTTCCACTTCATCCGCTTCCCCGATGACGAGACGATGAAGGCCATCGTCGATGTCCATTTTCCCGACATCAAGCCGCGGCTGGTCTCCGAAGCCCTGAAAACCTTCTACGAGATCCGCGACACCCCGGGCCTGAAGAAGAAGCCGTCGACCTCGGAGCTGCTGGACTGGCTCAAGCTGCTGCTCGTCGACGATATTGATCCCGAGACCCTGCGCGAAAAAACGCCCAACAAGCTGATCCCGCCGCTGCACGGAGCCCTGCTCAAGAACGAACAGGACGTCCACCTGTTTGAACGGCTGGCGTTCCTCAATCGTCGCGAGGGCGCACGCCCCGGGACCTGAGGCCGTTCCGCACGACTCCAGGAAATTACCGCGATTTCACTGGATTGCCGCCGTAAAGGGCCCACGATGAAGGCATGAACAGGAAACGGCGACAATGAGACGTCCCCTCTTCGTCATGATCTGCGCCCTGTCCGCCCTCACCGCGGGCTGCGACGGCGAACGCACGATCCGGATATCCAGCACCCACACCGGGGATGACGGTCCGCGCGGCGTGCTCAAGGTCGTCGATGCCCTGCAGTGCCCGCAGACCATGGGCGGTCTGACCCGCAAGGGTTCGGCCCACGCCGGGGGCACGGTCTGCACCTATGCCGGAGCCAAGGGGGCCGAGGTCAGCCTGCATCTGGTCCGGCTGGACGATACGTCGGCCGACGAGGTGCTGCAGGCCTTCCAGACCCGGCTCTCCGCGGACATGCCCGTGACCGTCGCGCATCTGCGTGCCGCCGAGGCTTCCGCGGCCGCCGATGCCGCACGGGCTGACGCGGAAGCGGCCAGGGCCGATGCCGGCGCGTCCCGCGCCGACGCTGAAGCCGCCCGCGCCGATGCGGCGGCGGCCGGTAGATTAACCACGGTTCAGATGCCGGGGATCCAGATCGATACGCGGGGCGATGACGCCGACGTCAAACTGCCGGGCATCAACATCGAATCGCGCGGTGACCGCTCCAGCGTGCGGATCGGCGGCATCAACATCCAGTCCAACGACGGCTCGGGCTCGGTCAACATCCACTCGGGTGACGACCGCGTCAGCATCCAGTCCCATGCCGACAGCACCGAGGTCCGCACCAGCACCGGCGGGGAGTCGACCCGGATTACCTGGGTCCTGACCGATCCCCAGGCGTCGGACGCCGGCTGGCGTCTGGTCGGCTATGAGGCGCGCGGCCCCCAGGGCGGCCCGCTGGTCATTGCCACGGTCCATTCCAGAGACAACGAGCGTGGCCGGGTCTTCGCCGACGCCCGCGATCTGGTCGCCCTGAACGTCGGGCGCTAGACTTTTCGGCCCGCGCCCTTGATCGCGAGGCGCGGATGGGTCACCTGACCCTGCCCAACCGAGCAGGATTCCCGACCTTGGCCGAGCGCCCCAGAGCAACCCCCTCCAGCAAGGCACCCCGCGCCTGGCAACGGATGCTGTCCGGCCGACGCCTGGATCTGCTGGATCCGTCCCCCTTCGATATCGAGATTGAGGACATCGCCCACGGCCTCGCCCGGGTGGCGCGCTGGAACGGCCAGACCATTGGCGAGAATGCCTTCTCCGTGGCCCAGCACTCCTGCGTCGTTGAGGAGATCGCCGCCCACATCAAGCCCGGCCTTGAGCCGAAATGGCGGCTGGCCGCCCTGCTGCATGACGCCTCGGAATATGTGATCGGCGACATGATCTCGCCGTTCAAATCCGCCTTGGGCGTCAACTACAAGGCCTTCGAGGCCCGGCTGGAAAGCGCCATTCACGTCCGCTTCGGCCTGCCGCCGAAAAGTCCGGTCGCCATCAAGACCCTGATCAAGAAGGCCGACCGCGCCTGCGCCTTCTTCGAAGCGACCCAGCTGGCCGGATTCGAACGCGGCGAGTCCCTGCGCCTGTTCGGCACCCCGCCGGCGGGTTACGATCTGATCATCGACCCCCTGCCCGCCTCGGTGGCCCAGGCCCGCTACCTCGAGCGTTACCGCGTTCTGGCCGAGGCGGTCGGCATCCTGCCGGCCCCCGACGCCTGGCATACGGAGTAGGCGTATGCCGACCGGCGAACAGGGTGTGCGAATCAGCCTTTCCGCCGTCGTCATCGCCTTGCGCGACCGCCGGGCCTGCGTCCTGACCACCGAGGGTGAGGACGGGGCCGCGGCCCTGCCTTTCGGCCCTTTCGCCCCGGCCCGCGACCGGACCTTCGAACTGGCCCTGCGCACCTTCGTCACCGCCCAGACCGGCTTCCATCTGGGCTTTGTCGAACAGCTCTATACGTTCGGCGACGCCGGACGGGATTCGCCGCGCGCCACGCCGGGCCCCGACCATCGCCGTGAGGTATCGATCGGATACCTGGCCCTGACCGCCGATTCCACCGCCGCCCCCGCGGCCGATGCGCGCTGGACCCCGGTGCTCGACGTCTTCCCGTGGGAGGACCGGCGTCACGGCTGTCCCACGGCGGCTGCCTCCCTGATCGCGGGCTTGCAGGCCTGGGCCGGAGAAGACGCCCGTCGCCTGGCCCGTAGTGAAAGCCTGTTCGCCCTGACCCCGGCCCATCGCTGGAACGAGGGCCGGGTGCTGGAGCGCTATGAGCTGCTGTATGAGGCCGGGCTCGTGGCCGAGGCCGCCCGCGACCGCGACCGTCCCGTCCCTGCTGGTGCCCCCGGGCGTGCCATGGTCTCCGACCACCGCCGCATCCTCGCCACCGGTCTCGGCCGGCTGCGCAGCAAGCTGAAATACCGCCCGGTCCTGTTCGACCTGATGCCCCCCGCCTTTACCCTGTCCGAGCTCCAGGCCGCGGCCGAGGCGGTCGCCGGCCTGACCCTGCACAAGCAGAATTTCCGGCGCGGCGTCGAACGGACCGGCCTCGTCGAGGCGACCGGGCGGCTGTCGACCGGAACCGGCGGACGCCCCGCCGAATTGTTCCGCGTATCCAGCGCCGAGGCCCCGGGTGGCGAGGCCATGGGCCTGGCATTGCCGGCCCAGCGCTGACTGCGGCGCTTTTCTTGCCCTCCCCGCTTGCGGCCCGGCTCCGCGCCCATTAGAGAAGCCCCTCGCTCGACCAAGCGACTTTCGACCTCGCGGAGAGGTGGCAGAGTGGTCGAATGTACCGCACTCGAAATGCGGCGTGCCCGAGAGGGTACCGTGGGTTCGAATCCCACCCTCTCCGCCATTCCTCTTTGTTTTAATTGAATAATTTAGCCCATAAGGGCTTCAATCCCACATCACAACCCTCATCGAGATGGGTCGCGCCACGTGCCGCTGCCAAGTCAGCTCTGCGCCAGAAGGGGACATTAGCTGAACGCCGAAAACACGGCATTCAGGTGCCCAGCCCATAGCCGGAAAGTCCGCTTCTTTGTCGGATGGTTGAGACCCGTCTCGACTCTCGGGAGACCGTGCAGCGCCAACGGGACTTCTGGGTCTGTCGGAGCGCCGCCTCCGCCTACAGGATCGGGGCCCAGAATATGGGCGGCGGCGCAGGGCGTCACCAGTAAGGCTGGCGAAGCTCCCGCTTCAGGATCTTGCCCGCCGGATTGCGCGGCAGGGCGTCACGAAACTCGATGCCGCTGAGTTTCTGCTGGCGCCCGAGTTGCAGATTGACCCAGTCCAGCAGGCCGATCGGATCAGGATCATTCCGGCGCGTGACGACCAGGGCCAGCGGCGTCTCGCCCCATTGGGCGCTCGGGACGCCGATGACCGCACACTCGACCACATCCTCGTGCAGGCAGAGCACAGCCTCGATATCGGCGGGATAGATGTTCTGCCCCCCCGAGACGATCATGTCCTTCTTGCGATCAACGATGGAAAGGAAGCCTTCTGCATCCAGCCTGCCTATGTCTCCCGTGCGTAGCCAGGACCTGCCGTCGCCATCGACCCAGATCGCATCCCGGGTGACATCCGGCCGGTTCCAGTAGCCCGACATGGGGTAGCGACTGCGGCCGACGATCTCGCCCTGTTCGTCAGGGCCACAGAGGTGATCGGATGCATCTACAAGCCGGATATCGCTGCCGAACAGGGGCTTGCCGACCGACGTCAGTTTGCAACCGGCGTCCTCCGGCTCAAGCACGGTCAGGATACCCTCGGTCAGCCCCCACAGTTCTATGAGCCTGCCCGGAGCGGCCTCGACCAGTCTCGACTTGATCGGAACCGGCAGAGTGGCACCGACGCACATCATGGATTCCAAGCGTGCGAACATGTCCGCGCGAAAGTCGACGTGGTCGATAACTCGCTGATACTGGACCGGCACCATGGCCAGATGAGTGATGGCCCGGTCGGACAGATCCTTCAGGAGCGAGGGTACGTCGAACGTCTCATGGACCACGAGGGTCGCACCGACCAGGATGCTGCTCAGCATCGCGGCCCAGGTGATGTTCGAGTACAGGCCGGTGCAGACCAGACTTCGCGCAGAGGGATGATAGCGCAAGGCCAGCGCCACATCCCTCGCCCAGTCCGTCCGGCCTCCCAGGTTGTGAACGATGCCCTTCGGCAGGCCGGTCGTCCCGGAAGAATAGATGATGTTACATGGAGCGTCGGCATTAAGGCGTACCCGGATCGGGTCGGCGAGCTGAGCGGTGCGCCAGGGCTCGTAATCTGTCCATCCGGCCAGCGCGGCAGCGCCCTCCGGCCGCGCAATCAACCGCCGTCCGTGCGCAATGCCATAGCCGCCCAGCCTGTCGGCGTGATCTTCCGTGGCGAAGATCGCCGACACGCCGGCGTCGTCGAACATCTGATACGCGACGGCGTCCGTGACAGACGGATTGAGGGGAACGATCACCAGGCCGGCACGCAGCACACCCCAGATCATCTCCGCCGTGGCCAGCCGGTTGGACGCCAGCATCCCGACCCGCTCTCCCGGCGCGAGCCCCATCCCGGCGAGCCCGGCGGCGACCTGATCGACGCGGCGGTCGAACTCGGACCAGTTCAGAGAGCCTCCGGGCGCGATAATGGCCTGCGACGCTCCCCGCCACCGTGCATGAAGGCGAATGAAATCGGGCAGAAGCGGTTCAAATGGATCGATCATCTACGTCCAGCCTGAGGCGCGGTCTTTCAGACCGCACAAATCTTGATCGTTCGATCAATAGGCAAGCTCGGGGCGGCATCGCAAGGCCCCGGCCTTCAATGGCCATGGATCAGCGAACCATCGCCGGCCGGTCCAGCCCGTTCGCGAAGACAGAGACCATCTGGTTGCAGATCGCCTCGAAGTCATCAGAGCGGCATTGGCCGCCAGACAGTTGGTCGATGCGACCGGTTTGCGCCCACGACAAGCCGATCGCGCCCGAGAGCATATGGTAAAACCAGTAGAGTTCGGCTTCGGACCGATCCGGTCGGGCCCGCGCAAGCAGTCGGATGAACTCCTGGACCACGGGATCGAACGGCGAGACGTCCGTGCCTGCGATCTGGCCCGCCGGGGTGCTGTTCATCTGGGCGATTATGACGAGATAGTTCTGCAGGCTCGGCCCGCCGCTCCGGATGAAATCGAAGGTGGGTTGCAGGTAGGCCTGCAGGAGGCCCCGGATAGTAAGCTGGTCGCCGGCCGCTGCTGCATAGTCCGACATCGACTGCGATCGGACCCGGTTCACGTCCTCGGACCGCCGTTCCAGGACCGCAGCGAACAGCCCTGCCTTGGTCACGAAATAGTAATGCAGAAGGCTGGTGTCGACGTCGGCCGCCCGCGCGATGTCTTTCAGGCTCACCCCGTTGAAGCCCCCCTGCGCGAACAATGACTCGGCCGCGTCAAGAATCTTCTCCCGAGACTGTTCCCTTCGTTCAGGATTCGAGCGGCGGCTAACCTTCATCGTGGCTTCCTGTTTGTCCCGTGTCGCCCGAGTCTAGAGGCCTGGTCAGTCCAGCGCCACCACCTCCATATTATTTTATTGGTCAATCAATCAATTTCTTGACAGCTGCGAGGACTTGAATGAACCTCCGAACCAACAGGGCAGAAGCTCGGGGAGGAAAGACCATGAGGAAAACAGGGATCATTCTGAGATCATGCCTGCTGGCCGGCGCGTCGGTGTTCAGTCTCGGTGCTGCCGACGCGGCCTGGGCCCAGACGCCCGATGCGCGCCAAACCGCCGAAGCGACTACACTGGATGAGGTGATCGTCACGGCGCGTCGACGCACAGAAACAATCGTGGATGTGCCGATATCAATAACGGTCCAGACCGGTGAACAGCTGGAGGCGCAGGGGGCGACTGATATCACCGCACTGCAACGCGTCACGCCCAACCTGACACTTCAGGTTTCCCGTGGTACGAACTCCACCCTCACAGCCTTCATCCGTGGCGTCGGTCAGCAGGACCCTCTCTGGGGCTTCGAGCCGGGCGTCGGTCTGTATGTGGACGACGTCTATGTTGCCCGGCCGCAGGGTGCCGTTCTGGACATCTTCGACATCGACAGGATCGAAGTGCTGCGCGGACCCCAGGGCACCCTGTACGGGCGCAACACCATCGGCGGCGCAATTAAATATGTGACGCGTCCGCTCGATTCGGACGAGGCCGAACTGCGGATTCGCGGGGCGATCGGAACTGACAATCAGCGGGATCTGATCGTCTCCGGATCTGTTCCGCTCAGCGACCAGGTTGCCATTGGCGGCGCGGTCGCGAGCTATGATCGCGCCGGCTACGGGGTGAACCAGTTTACGGGCGCGGACACTTACAACAAGGACGTGATCGCCGGTCGCGCGACGGTCGAGTTCCGGCCCACTGACAGCCTGATGTTCCGCCTGACAGGGGACTACACCGAGGATAACTCCAACACCAACAACGGTCACAGGGAGCGGCCGATCCCCGCCCCGCTCGCGGCCCTGGTCACCCCGCCCGAATGCCGCGTCGTCCTGGATAACAAATACGACACCTGCGCCGGTCTCGGCGACACCAACCAGGTGATCACGGAAGGGGTCTCCCTGCTCGGACAGTGGAGCGCCAGCGACAGCCTTACTTTCAAGTCGATCACTGCCTGGCGCGACGGCGTCACCCACAGCAACGGCATCGACTTCGACAATACGCCGGCGCCCATCCTCGATATCGCCGCCGGCGGCACCGTCTATGAGGACAATCAGTTCTCGCAGGAATTCCAGCTCCTGTACGAGACCGACCGCCTCCAGGGAGTCGTCGGCGTCTATTATCTGAGTGCCACTGCGAGCGGCCAGTACGACACCATTCTCCAGGCCGCGGCCTTCACGCAGGGCACGTCGGGAAGCGTCGACACCGAAAGCATCGCCCTGTTCGGCGACTTCTCCTATGACCTGACCGAACGGCTGGCGCTGTCAGTCGGTGGGCGCTGGACCAAGGACACCAAGGACGCGATCGTGTTCAAGGCCAACTATGCGGGTTTGGGTAGCCCGATCGTCGGGCGTTCGGTGGCACCGTTCCAGATTCTGACAGACTATTCGGCCTCGAAGTCGTTTGAGGAATTCACGCCGCGGCTCAGCGTAAGCTACGCCTTGACCGAAGACTTCAACATCTATGGAGCCTACGGCCGCGGCTTCAAATCCGGTGGTTTCGACATGCGCGGCGATGCCACGGCGACGCCGGCCACTGCGAATGGCTACGAGCCGGAGATCGTTGATTCGTACGAGGTGGGGCTGAAGGGCGCAGCGTTTGACAACCGCGTCAGACTCTCCACCGCCGTCTTCTATTCCGACTATCAGGGCCAGCAGATCACCACCCAGCAGGTCAATCCGGCAGGCACCGGCGTCGTCAGCTTCATCGACAACGTCGGTGCCTCAACGATCTGGGGTTGGGAGTTTGAGGCCTTGGCGCGGCTGACGGACCGTCTGACCGCGAATGTGGCGCTGGGATATGTGAACGCAGCGTTCGACGAGTACCTGGCTTTCGTGCCCAACCTGGCAGCGCCGCCCGCCTATATCCAGGCTGACGTCTCCGACTCCCGCCAGTTCCAGAACACCCCGGATTGGACGGGCAATTTCAGCCTGACCTACGACCAACCGCTCGGCGCATACGGCGACCTGAGGATTCTGGGATCCATATCCTTCCGGTCGGATACCTCGATGTTCGAGACTCCCTTCCCGGAAATCGACCAGCCCGCCTATGAACTCTACGATCTGAACCTCGTCTGGAGTTCGCCGGACGCCCGCTGGAAAGTGGGCCTGCACGGCCGCAATCTGACGGACGAGCGCTACCGCACCGGCGGCTACACCTTCGCCTATACGCCGTCCGCGCCAAGCACCGTCATCTTTGGGGACTCGGTGATAGGGTTTTACGGTCCGCCACGGTCCGTTTCCCTCACCCTCGACTACAGCTTCTGATCGGGCACCACGGGATGACGACGGCGACCCCACGAGACGAAGAGTGTATCGGCTATCGCTCGCCAGACGGCCTGACTCTGTCGGCCCGGAAGATTTCCGGGCCGACAGGTCACAACCCGGTCGTGCTTTGTCTTCACGGCCTGACGCGGAACAGTCGCGATTTCGACGGCGTGGCGGTGGCGCTCTCGCCATCCTTTACTCTGCTGATCCCTGATCAGCGCGGGAGGGGGCGGTCCACCTATGATCCGAACCCGGCCAACTACAATCCTGTCGTCCAGGCGAGTGACATGTGGGCGCTGCTTGACCATTGCGGCGTCGATCGCTGCGTGATCATGGGGACCTCGATGGGGGCGCTCATGGCGATCATCATGGCAAATCAGCAGCGGGAGCGTATCGCAGGTCTGATCCTCAATGACGCGGGGCCCGAGGTCGATCCCAAAGGTCTCGCCCGCATCCGTTCATATATGGGCGGGAGCGAGCCCCCGAAGGACTGGTCCGAAGCGGCAGCGGCCGTGAAGCGGATCCACAGTGCCGCCTTGCCAACCTATGGGCCGGAAGACTGGATCAGGTTCGCCCGCGCGACCTATGTTGAGGATGACGGCGTCATCCGCCTCGACTACGACCCGGCGCTGGCTGGGGTCTTCGCGGCCGACAGCGGAACGGCTCCCAACATGTGGCCGATGTTCGAAATCATGAACGCCGTGCCCTCGCTCCTGGTCCGGGGCGAGCTGTCCGACATCCTGTCGCAGGATACCGCTGCGAAGATGGCACGAACCTTCCCGACGGCGACCGTGGTCACTGTCCCGGATCGGGGGCACGCGCCTGACCTGACCGAACCGGCGGCGTTTGCGGCGATCGAGGCTTTCCTGACGGATCCGGCTGTGATCGCGCGCTTGGTCTACCCTGACCGGCAAGTCCGCTAACCTCCCGAAAGAGACCTTTGGTGGGTCCGCTTTCTGACGGACCCACCGCGGCCTAAAGATCGATCTGCTCGGAAATTCCCAGAGCGTCCTCGACTTCGATGCCGAGGTATCGGACCGTGCTTTCCAGCTTGCCGTGACCAAGGAACAGCCGGCAGGCACGGAGGTTTCCGGTCTTCTTGTAGATCATCGCCACTTTGGTTCGTCGCAGGCTATGTGTGCCGTACGCACTCGGGGTCAGGTCGATCATACGAACCGACCGTCGACCAGGCGTGCGTACTGGCGCGTCCCTCTCCGCCACCGAATTAACCCCCTGATCTTCATAGAAAATTGACCCGACCTCGCCCGGAAATCGTCAGGGATTTCGGGCGGGCGGTCTGCGGTTGTCCGCGATCCGGCGGAGTTTCCCGGATCACAGGGAAACGAACAGGGTTCGGAAGGGGCACCGCCCGACAGCTTCGCTATTGACACCTCCAGCGATGTATCTCGACTATGCGAAATGGCAACGAAACCTGCCCTTTCCGATCTGGATCAGGATCTGACGACCGCTTTTCACGAGCGTCGGCAGCAGTTGCGCGCGATCACGTCCCGGATCGACCCCGCAGACAGCGAGGATCTGCTTCAGGATGCGGTGGTGCGAGCCCTCGAATCCGACCGCAGGACTCCCGTTCGCAAACCGCTTCACCTGCTCCGGCGCATCGTCCGGAATCTGACCGTCGACCACCTGCGCGCCCGGGCCCGCGCCTCCCGTCTGTTCAGCGCCGCCGAAATCCCTGACGTCGCCTGCGACCGGTCTGGTGCGGAACACCAGATGGTGGCCGGCGAACGTCTGCGCCGGGCCCTGGCGGTCATTGAGACCATGCCAGACCGCCGCCGGACGGTCTTTATGATGCATCGGATCGAGGACATGACCCATCTGCAGATCGCCCGCCATCTCGGCATCAGCACCAAGACGGTCGAGAAGCATATCGGCCTGGCGATGATTCAACTGTCACGCGAGATCGATCGCGAACGATCGGTCGAATAGAGGTGGGGTGCATCGACGATCATTCGTCTATACGGGGGTCAGCAAGGCACGGACGAACGCGATGATCAGAGACGAACGCGTGCGAGAAGAGGCCGCCCAGTGGTTCGCGATCATGCGTCGCGGTGCCACCACCCTGGAAGAGCGTCGGGCGTTTGATCTGTGGCGCGCCGACGCCGGCAATCAACGCGCCCTCGATGCTATGCATGAACTCTGGGGCGAGCTTGCCGTCCTGAAGTCCCGCCCCGTCCCCCAGCGTCGTCCCGCGCTGAACCGGCGCGCCCTGATGGCGGCAGGGGTCGCCGGACTGATAGTCGGCGGCTCGGCCCTTCTGCTGCCTCGGCTGTTCAGAACCCAGGTCACCACCGGTATCGGCGAACAGCAGACCCGGGCCCTGCCCGACGGCAGCGTCATGGCCGTCAATGTTGATAGCCGCGTGGACTATGATTTCAGCCAGCACCGCAACATTCACATGGACGACGGCGAAGCCGCCTTCTACGTCCGCAAGGATCCCGACCGCCCGTTCATCGTCACGGCGGGGGCCTATGATGTGCGCGCTGTGGGCACGGCCTTCAATGTCCGACGACGCGGAGACTCGACCGAGGTTTCCGTCAGCGAAGGCGTCGTGGCCATCATTTCCCGCGAGGACGGCCGCGAACTGATCCGCCTGCGCGCGGGCGAGATGAGTGTGCTTCCGTCAAGCCCGCCCCCGAAGCTTCCCGCCGTCGTCACGGTCCCGGTCGATACCGTGGCCCAGTGGCGCATGCGGGTCATCGAGTATGACGACGTGCCGGTGGGAACCCTGATCGCCGAGCTGAACCGGTTCTATGATCGCCCGCTGCGGATCGACGACAATGCCCTCGCGGGCCGACGCATCACGGTTCGCCTCCGGGTCGAGGACCGGGACCGGACATTGCAGACGGTGGCGGGTCTGCTGGACGCGCGGGTCGAGCCCGGCTCGGGATTCGACACGCTCAAGGTCGCCCGCCCTTCGGCAGTTTGAGAAAGCGTCCCGCCCCGGGTAGGGGGTCCCGCACTTTTCGCGTCTAAGACTGGGTAAAGGTCCTGGGGAGGGAAAAGATGCGTGAACTGATGGGTACGGCGATGTTGCGCCGACTGGCGATGGCCGGTGTGGGGGCAATGGCCTTGACGGCGGGCCTGCCGGCCCCTGTGGCCATGGCTCAGGAACAGACGGCCGAATTCGACATCCCGGCCCAACGGCTGTCCTCCGGCGTTCGCGTCCTGGCCAGTCAGGCGCGGGTCTCTCTCGCAGCCCCGTCCGATCTGTTCGACGGCCTGAACGGCCCGGCCGTGAGCGGCCAGATGAGTGTTCGCGCGGCGCTGGGCCTGCTCCTCGCCGACAGCGGGCTCGAGGCCCGGTTCGTCAGTCCGGACAGTGTCCGGATCGTCAGGAGCGTGTCCGGTTCCGCGGTCATGCAAACGCAACCCGAGACAGCGGCCCAGCTGGACGAGGTCGTCGTCGTCGGGTCACAGATTCGCGGGGCCCGCGTCAACGATGCCCTGCCGGTTACCGTGCTCAATGCCGAGGATCTGGACGGCGTGGCCGCCACAAACGGCGATGAGCTGTTCCGGGCCATTCCCCAGGCGGCCGACGTCGCCTTCAATGAATCCCAGGACGTGGGCGGCATCAATGACGCGCGCGGCGATACGGCCTCGATCAATCTGCGCGGCATCGGTACCGGCAACACCCTGATGCTGCTGAACGGCCGCCGCATGGTGCTGCACCCGGGCACCCAGACCGAAAACCTGGTCCCCGTGGCGACGGTCAATACCAACGCCATTCCGACCATGGGGGTGCGCCGCGTCGAAGTCCTGCTGGACGGGGCCGCAGCGCTCTACGGCACCGACGCCGTCGCCGGTGTGATCAACACGGTGCTGCGGACGAATTTCAAGGGTCTGACAGTCGAAACCGGGGCGGGTGGTGCCGAAGGCACCGGAATGCGCCAGTACGACTTCAGCATCCAGGCCGGCCGCGACTTCAACGACGGCCGGACCAATATCTCGGTGATGGGGGACTACAGCACCCGCAACGAGCTGTGGGCCCGTGAGCGCGACTATTCCCGCAACAGCGATAACCGGCCGCTGGTCGTGGGGACGCCGTTCGAAGCCGACACCGACTTCAACAACACCTCGGTGGATACGCCTTGGGGCGAGTTCATCCGTCTGACCAGCACCTATGGTTCGACGACCGCCTCGACGCGCGTCAACGGCCAGAACCTGACGACCAGTGGCGTCTTTCACGTGCAGCCCGACACCAATGAGGGCTGTATTGCGCCCGGCATCGCCGCCGGCACCTGTTTCGACAACTCGTCGCTGTCGACCCTCAGCACCGACAACAACCTGCGCTACAATGACAACGACGTCCGGGCGCTGGCCGGGGCCAACGACCGCTATAACCTGTTCGTCTTCGTCAACCACGAGTTCGACAACGGCCTGGAATTCTTCGGTGAGGCCGGCGTCTATTATGCCGACTACCATACCCAACGTGAGCAGGAGACCTCGCTCTCGGCGGCGCGGATCATCATGCCGGCCAACGCCTACTGGAACCCGCTCGGCCCGATCGGCAGCCCCAACCGGCTGGCCAACCTGACCACGGGCACCGGCGTGACGCCCTTTCCTGCGGAAGGTGCCCCCCTGGTGATGCAGGACTATCGCGTCGTCGACGCCGGGCCACAGCAGATCGCCGTCAAGAGTCTCTCGACCCGGTTCCTGGCCGGCCTCCGCGGCGAATGGCAGGGCTTCGACTGGGAATCCGCCCTGGTCCATTCGACCTCCCGCACCAATGACACGATGGGCGGGATCAGCAGCACCCTGTTCGAGGACGCGGTGTCGCGGACGACATCCGACGCCTACAATCCTTTCATCGGCGGCAGCCTGATCGACCCGTCACGGGGGCCGGAGGTCGGCAATGACCAGGCCATCATTGACTCCTTCATGGTCGACGTCTCGCGGGTCAGCGAAACCACCCTGTCGATGTGGGACTTCAAGGTCTCACGGCCCGACATCTTCTATCTGCCGGCCGGCCCCATCGGTGCCGCTGCCGGACTCGAGCTGCGGCGCGAGACCTTCTCGGACGACCGCGACGATCGCCTCGACGGCACCATCACCTTCACCAACAATGCCGGGGAATCCACCGGCAGCGATGTGATGGGGGCCAGCCCGACCCCCGACACCCGCGGATCGCGCAGCGTCCAGGGGGCGTTCATCGAGTTTGCAGTGCCCCTCGTCTCGTCCGAGATGAACATCCCGCTGGTTAATTCGCTGGACCTGCAACTGGCGGCCCGCGCCGAGAACTATTCGGTCTTCGGATCAGTGGCCAAACCCAAGGTCGCCCTCGCCTGGCGTCCGGCGTCGTGGATGATGGTGCGCACTGCCTGGTCGCAGGGCTTCCGTGCCCCCAACCTGCCTCAGCTCTACGAGCAGGGCGTGGAACGCTCGAACAGCCGCACGGACTGGATCCGCTGCGAGATCGAGGTTGCGGCCGGACGGATCGCCAATTTTGACAGCTGCAGCGCCGGCGTCTCCTCGGTCAGCCAACGCTCGGGCAGCACCGAGCTGAAGCCGGAGGAGTCCGAAAACTACACGGTCGGCATGGTGATCGAGCCGCGCTTCCTGCCCTCCGGCTGGGGCGACCTGACGCTCACCGTGGACTACTGGAACATCCAGCAGGACAATCTGATCGGCATCTTCGGCGATGCCAACGCCCTGACGCTGGACTATCTGCTGCGCACCCAGGGCAGCTCCAATCCCAATGTCGTGCGGGCCGACCCGACCCAGGAACAGATCGATGCCGCCGCCGGCACCGGACTGGCCCCGGTGGGGTCCCTGATCCATGTGCTTGACCACTATCGCAATCTGCAGCCGCGCGAAGTCGATGGTCTGGACCTCGGCGTCTACTACCGCCTGAACGACACACCCTGGGGTAATTTCAGCTGGCGCCTGAACGCCGCCAAACTGCTGACCTTCTACCAGGAGCCCGGTGACGAGGCCTCGCAACTGCTTGCCGCACAGGCTGCCGGTGACGTCGACCCCAGCATCCGCATCGTCGGGGCCGAGGACCTGCGGCTTCAGAACGGTCTCCCGGAATGGCGGGCGACGTCGACCATCACCTGGCGCAACGGCGGCTGGGGTGCCGGTCTGTACAGCAGCTATGTCAGCGAAGTGGTCGATACCAGCGCCACCCTGGCCGACGGCACCCAGTGGGTGGTCGATGACTGGCTGACCCACAACGTCTACGTCCAGCATGATTTCGACATTCCGGGCATTCTGAACGACACGCGGATCCGGGTCGGGGTCCGCAATATCGAAGGCAAGGACCCGCCGCTGGCCGACCAGTCGTTCGGCTATCTGGGCAGCCTTCACTCCAACCGGGGTCGCTGGTTCTACGCCACCCTGCGCAAGCGCTTCTGACGGAAGGGCGGCATCGGGTGACCGGTGCCGCCAGTCTGCCCGTCGTCCTTGGGACCTCTCCCCGGACGACCTGTCCGTCCCAGCGAGAGTTGACTGAATGACCGAGTCCGCTACGCGTCCGCCCGAAGGTCCCCGGCGAGGGCCTTTCGCGCGCGCCCTCCATCTGTGGTTTGCCACCGCGCTGTGGAAGCGGATCCTGCTGGGGCTGATCCTTGGCGTGGTCGCCGGCCTGGTCCTTCAGGAACGCGCGGTCGACGTCAAATGGCTGGGCGACGCCTTCATCCGGCTGATCCGGATGCTGGTGATCCCCCTGGTGTTCGTCACCATTGTCGCGGGCGTGGCCGCCATGGCCGAGCCCCGGCGGCTGGGTGCGATCGGGATCAAGACCATCAGCCTCTATTTTGGGCTCATGCTGATCGCCAGCGCCCTGGGCCTGCTGATCGGCACCCTGCTGCAGCCGGGTGTCGGCGTCGATCTGAGCGGCGCGGTTCCTGTCGTCGCCGGCGCGCCGCCGGGGTCGTTCGGCGAAACCCTGATGAACGTCATTCCACTGAATCCGATTGCCGCCATGGCGTCGGGCGACGTGCTGGCCGTCATCTTCTTCGCCCTGTTGCTGGGCATCGGTATCCTCGTCGTCGGCGAGCCGGCCCAGCCCATGCGTCGTCTGTTCGATGCCGGCTCGGCGGTGATGCTGCAGATCACCTATTTCATCATGGAACTGGCCCCGTTCGGGGTCTTCGCCCTGATCGCCTGGGTGACCGGGACCAGTGGCGCTTCGGCCTTCGTCAGCGTTTTCAAACTGGCGCTGTGCGTGGTGATCGGCTGTCTGGTCCAGACCCTGCTGGTCCATGGCGGGCTGATCCGCCTGCTGGCCCGGCTGCCGGCGCGGCCCTTCTTCCGGGACGTCACAGACGCGATCGTCGTGGCCTTCACCACCTCGTCCAGCTCGGCGACCCTGCCGGTCGCGATGCGCGTGGCCCAGACCAACCTCGGCGTCAGTCCGACGGTCGCCTCGACCACCCTGCCGATCGGCGTCACCCTGAGCATGGACGGGACCGCCCTCTATGTCGGCCTGCTGGCCATGTTCGCGGCCCAGGTCGTCGGCATCCAGCTGACCCTGGTCGACTATCTGATGGTGACCCTGACCACGACCCTTGTGGCCATCGGTACCGCCCCCGTCCCGTCGGCCTCGCTGTTCATCCTCGCCGCCGTGCTGTCGGTCATCGGCATCAGCGCCGAACAGACCGCCCTGATCGTCGGCTTCATCCTGCCGTTCGACCGGCCGCTGGACATGATGCGCACCGTTCCCAACTGCACCAGCGATCTGGCCGTGGCCGTGGTCGTGGCCCGTTCGGAGAACGAGCTGGACGTGGACTCCTATCTCGCCAAACCTGTCGAATGAGGGATCGCGCCATGATGCTGCGCCGCCTGTCCGTTGTCCTGATTGCGGGCCTCCTTTCATCGACACCGCTGGCGAGCCGGGCCCAGACCGCGTCCCCGTCCGCCGAGGCGCGCCCGCGTCAGGCCATGGTCGCCGCCGCCCATCCGCTGGCCGTCGAGGCCGGGCTTGAGGTGCTGCGGCGCGGCGGCAGCGCGCTGGACGCCGCCGTTGCGGTCGAGGCAATGCTGGGTCTCGTCGAGCCACAGAGCTCGGGCCTCGGCGGCGGCGGCTTCATTCTGTATTTCGACGCTGCCTCCGGGACGGTCAGCGCCTACAATGGCCGCGAGACGGCCCCGGCGGCGGCCACGCCCGACATGTTCCTGGACGACGCCGGCCGACCCCTGTCGCGTCGTGAGGCCATGCTGTCGGGACGGGCCACGGGTGCCCCCGGGGCAGTGCCGGTTCTGGCCCTGGCCCATGCCGCGCACGGGCGGCTCGCATGGGACAGCCTGTTCAACACGACCATCACCATGGCCGAGGACGGATTCACGATCACGCCCCGCCTGGCCGAGCATATCCACGGCACCTTCCCCCAGGCTGACGCGCCGGACGTCCGCGCCTATTTCTCGCGACCGGACGGCAGCCGGATGCAGGCCGGCGACCGGCTGGTGAATCCGCCCTATGCCGCCACGCTGCGCCGGATTGCCGCCGAGGGTCCCGACGCCCTGCAGCGCGGACCGATCGCCGAGGCCATCGCCCGGCGCACCGCCGATTCCCCCCTGGCCGGCACCCTGACGACCGGAGACATCGCCGCCTATCAGGCCCAGGCCGTCGCGCCGGTCTGCGGCCCCTATCGCGTCTACATCATCTGCGCCCCGCCGCCGCCGTCCAGCGGCGCGGGACTGGTCCAGTTGATGGCCCTGCTCGACCGGACCGACATCGCCGAGCGTGGGCCCGCCGACCCCGTCGCCTGGGTGCGTTTCGCCGAGACCAGCCGGCTGATGTATGCCGACCGCGACCGCTATTTCGGCGATCCGGACTTTGTCGACGTGCCGGTCGCCGGACTGCTGGACCCGGCCTATCTGGACGCCCGGGCCGCCCTGATCGGGCCCCGCGCCGCCGGCACGGCCCCGGCCCACGGCGAACCGGCCGGGATCGTCGTGCCCGGGCCGGACGCCACGGCCGAGCCGGGCGGCACCACCCATTTCGTGGTCGTGGATTTCGACGGCAACGTCGTCTCCATGACCGCGACGGTCGAATCCTATTTCGGCTCGGGCCGGATGGTTCACGGCTTCTTCCTGAACAACCAGATGACCGACTTCTCGTTCCGCCCCACCGATCCGGACGGTGCGCCGGCCGCCAATGCCGTAGCCGGCGGCAAACGTCCGCGGTCGTCGATGGCACCGGTGATCGTGCTGGACCGCGAGGGGCGTCTGGTTGCTGCGCTGGGGTCGCCCGGCGGCAATGCCATTCTCGCCTACAACGCCAAGGCGCTGGTCGGCCTTCTGGCCTGGGACCTGCCGCTGGTCGAGGCCTTCAGCCTGCCCAACCTCGTGGCCCGTGGGGACAGTTTCAACGGCGAGGCATCCCGCCTCGCGCCCGCGGTCCGGAACGGGCTGGAGCGCCGGGGAATCACGATTCGCTCCGGCAGTGGTGAGGCCTCGGGCCTGCATGGCGCGGTGATGGAACCGGATGGCCTGACCGGGGCCGCCGACCCGCGTCGCGAAGGCGTGGCAATAGTTCTGGAGACCGTACAATGAAGATGATGTCATCGATCCTGCTGGCGGCGACCCTTGCGGCCCTGCCCGTGACCAGTGTCGCAACCGTGCGGGCCGAGGCTGGGGGTGCAGCCCAGGCCACCGCGCCCGCCCCCGCGCCGGAACGGGTGATGTTTCCCAGTCTCGACGACGGGCGTACGGAACTGGTCGCCTATCTGTACGCGCCCGGAGGCGTTCAGGGGCCGGCTCCAGCCGTGGTGCTGATGCACGGTCGGGCCGGGGCCTATTCGTCGCTGGCGGACGGCGTCTATGACGCGACCACCCTGACCATGCGGCATCGCTACTGGGCGCAGTACTGGGCCGATCGCGGCTACTACGCCCTGGTCGTCGACAGCTTCGGCCCGCGCGGTTATCCGGGTGGCTTCGGACGCGGCAGCTATGGCGACCGCCCCGACGCGGTGAACGAGGTCACGGTCCGGCCGCTCGATGCCTACGGAGCCCTGCGCTACCTGCGCACCCTGCCCGGCGTGGACGATGACCGGATCGGTCTGATGGGCTGGTCCAACGGCGGCAGCGCCACCCTGGCGACCATGGCCGACGACAAGCCGGGCGACATGAGCCGTCTCGGCTTCCGTGCGGGTCTGGCCATGTATCCCGCCTGCGGCCTGCACAACCGTTTCGGTCGCACCGGCTACAGCACCTATGCCCCGGTCCGGGTCTTCATGGGTACCGACGACGAGGAGGTCTCGCACGACCGTTGCCGCGACCTGATTGGCACCGCCCGGGCGCGTGGCAATGACGTGACCTTCACCTCCTACCGGGGCGCGAGCCACAGCTTCGACGACCCCGGTCGCCGCCGTCAGGCCGTAGCCGCCAATGCCCGTGCCACTGCCGATGTCCGCGAACAGGCCGCCCTCTTCTTCGCCGGGGCCCTGGCCCCGCGCCAGCCCTGAGCCTCGTCCCCGACGTCACCGTCAGCCATCGTCCGTCGGCCCCTCGGGGTTCGACATCCGTCATGAGGTCTCCCTTGCTGAAGCCCCTTCCCCTGCTCCTGGCTGCCCTGCTGCTGGTCTCGCCCGCCCTCGCCCAGGAGGCCCCGGTCCAGACCCGGCCCGGTGCCGGCTCGGGCGGCGACATCGTCAGCTATGGCCAGATCCATCACCCGGTGGTCGGCCGTGGCGGCATGGTGGTCAGCCAGAGCGCCCCGGCCACCGAGGTCGGGGTCCGGATCCTGCGCCAGGGCGGCAATGCCGTTGACGCCGCCGTGGCCGTCGCCCTGGCCGAGGCGGTCACACTGCCCCGCGCCGGCAATCTGGGCGGCGGCGGCTATATGCTGGTGCATATGGCGGCGACCGCCGACCGCCCGGCCGCCGACCTCGCCATCAACTATTACGGCGTGGCCCCGCATGCGCTGACACCGGACCTGCTGCTGGACGACAATGGCCGGTTCGACCGCGCGGCCCCGGCCGGGTTCCGGAATGTCTCGGTGCCCGGCACGGTGGCGGGCCTGTGGGAGGCGCACAGTCGCTTCGGCAGCCTGCCCTGGTCCGAGGTGGTGGCACCGGCCCTCGCCCTGGCCGAGGACGGCGTGGTGCTGACCGATGGCGAGGCCGATGCCACCGCCGGACGCGCCCGGGTGCTGGCCCGCGACCCCGGGGCCCGCGAAGCCTATCTCAAGCTCGACGGCACGACCTATCACGCTGGTGAACGGTTCCATCAGCCACAGCTGGCCTGGAGCCTGCGCCAGATCCAGACCGGCGGGGCCGACGCCTTCTATCGCGGCGAACTGGCGGCCCGCATCGTCGCTGGTGTGCGCGCCGGGGGCGGCATCATGGATGCCCGGGATCTGGCCGACTATCGCGTCGAGGTCAGTGAACCGGTCTGGTCCAGCTATCGCGGCCAACGCATCGCCAACATGCCCCCGACCGCCTCGGGCGTCAGTGTCGCCGAGGCCCTCAACATCCTCGAGGCCTGGCCTTTGCGCGACATGGGCTGGGGCAGTGTCGACAGCCTGCATCTGATCGCCGAGACCATGAAGATCGTCTCGGCCGACCGCCGTCTGATCGGCGGTGCCCCCCAGTGGCGGACCCCGGCCACCGGCCTGGCCAGCAAGGCCTTCGCCGCCGAACGGGCCACCCTGATCGCCATGGACCGGTCACTGGGGGCGGACGACATCGCAACAGGCGACCCCTACCCCTACGAAAGCCGGGACACGACGCATTTCTCGGTCGCCGATGCCCACGGCAATGCGGTCAGCAATACCTACACCCTGTCCAACTCCTACGGCGCGCATGTCGCCGCACCGGGCACGGGAATCCTGCTGAACAACTCACTCGACAATTTCTCGTGGGGCCGCACCGACGACGAGTCGGTGGCCAACCGGCCCGCCCCGGGCAAACGGCTCGGCTCGACCATCACGCCGATGATCGTGTTCAGTGAGGACGATGAGCCCTGGCTGGTCACCGGTACCCCGGGCGGCAACTACATCATCGCCACCATGGTCCAGCTGGTCGTCAATGTGATCGACCACGAGCTGAACATCGCCGAGGCAGCCATGCGGCCCCGCATCAGCCAGGGCAGCGCCGGTCGGCCGCTCGAGCTGGAGGGCGGCTATTCCCGCGACATCGAACGTCTGCTCGAGGCCCGCGGCCATACCGTCCGTCCGTCGTCGACCATGGGCAGCACCCAGTCGATCATGATCGAGGGCGACCGCTTCCTCGGAGCCGCCGACACCCGCCGCCCCGACGCCCTGGCCCTCGGCGTGCGCTGAACCTCCCCCCGGAATCGCCCGCCACCTTCCGGGACAGACGACCCCGTGCCTGACCCGTACCCGTCCCTCAGCGGGCATCCGATACTGACCCCGCCGCCCCTGCCCCCTTGCCAACCGGGTGCTGTCCACACAAGACAGGCGGGCGTTAGGCAGACAGAACCGACCGGCGGTGGCCGCGGGATTCCGGAGTCACTGGCAGGTCCGCGCAACGGGACGAACGATGCAACCGCTCTACGACGTACTGGGCCGGCTTGAAGCCGAGGCCATTCACATCCTGCGAGAGGTCACGGCCGAGCGCGAACGGCCCGTGATGCTGTTCTCGGGCGGAAAGGACTCTGCCGTCCTGCTGCATCTGGCGCGAAAGGCCTTCTTCCCCGCGCTTCCGCCCTTTCCCCTGCTGCATATCGATACGACCTGGAAATTCCGCGAGATGTATCTCTTCCGCGACCAGGCCGCGGCGGCGGCGGGCATGCGGTTGATCGTCCATCACAACGCCCGGGCCGCCGAAGACGGGATCAATCCCTTCGATCATGGTGCCAGCGTCCACACCGATCTCTGGAAGACCCAAGGGCTGAAACAGGCGCTAAGCCAGCACCGCTTCGACGCTGCCTTCGGCGGCGCGCGACGCGACGAGGAGATGAGCCGGGCCAAGGAACGGATCGTATCGGTCCGTACCGCAGCCCACGGCTGGGATCCGAAACGCCAGCGTCCCGAGCTCTGGAGTCTCTACAATACACGCGTCCATGACGGGGAATCTTTAAGGGTCTTCCCCCTCTCCAACTGGACCGAACTCGACGTCTGGCGGTACATCCAGCGCGAGGAAATCGCCCTGCCCTCGCTCTATTTCGCCGCCGAACGACGGGTGATCGAGCGTGACGGCAGCCTGCTGATGCTCGACGACGACCGTATGACCTTGCGACCCGGCGAGACCGTCAGCCTGCGGCGCGTGCGCTTTCGAACGCTCGGATGCTGGCCATTGACCGCGGCCGTCGACAGCGACGCCGACACGCTGAAAGCTATCGTCGGCGAGGTCCGCGCCGCCTCCGTCTCCGAGCGTCAGGGCCGGGCGATCGACCGCGATCCTTCGGCATCCATGGAGCTGAAAAAGCGCGAAGGGTATTTCTGATGGCCGTGCCCCGTGACACCGGACCGGTCGAGATCGTTCGCCTCATCACCTGCGGATCGGTCGATGACGGCAAGTCCACGCTGATCGGCCGACTGTTGTTCGAATCCGGTGCCGTCCCGTCAGACCAGCTCGCGCTCCTGCCCGACCTCGCCGGGGCACCGGACCTGTCCTTCCTCGTCGACGGCCTCGCGGCCGAACGCGAACAGGGCATCACCATCGATGTGGCCTATCGCTTCTTCGACATCGGACACCGCCGCTTCATCCTGGCCGACACGCCGGGCCATGAGCAGTACACCCGCAACATGGTCACCGCGGCCTCGACAGCGGACCTGGCCATCGTGCTGGTCGATGCCCGCAAGGGTGTACTGACACAGACGCGGCGGCACAGCCGGCTGCTGGCCCTGCTGGGCGTCCGGCGGGTTGTTCTGGCGGTGAACAAGATCGACCTGGTTGACGGCTCGCAGAGCCGGTTCGACGCGATCGTCGACGACTATCGCGCCTTCGCCGACCAGATCGGTCTTTGCGAGGTGACCGCCATTCCCACCAGCGCCCGGACAGGGGAGAACGTCTCGGCACCCGGGCCCCTGACCCCCTGGTACACCGGTCCCGACCTGATCTCGTGGCTCGGGGCGGTCCGTCTGGCCGAGTCCGCGCCCCGGCCGCTGCGGATGACAGTGCAGGGCGTCAGCCGGCCTCATGCCGACTTTCGCGGCTTTGCGGGCCGTATTGTCGACGGCGTGGCCCGGCCCGGCGACGCCGTCCGGATCCTGCCGTCGAACGTGGCGGCCCGGATCGACAGAATCGTCACCCTCGACGGTGATCTCGACGAAGCCGGCACCGGTCAGTCCGTCACCCTGACCCTGACGCCCGACGTCGACGTCTCGCGCGGGGACCTGATTGCCGCGGCCGGGGCCTTGCCCGAGGTCGCCGACCAGTTCGAGGCCCATCTGGTCTGGATGTCCGAACGTCCACTGCTGCCCGGCCGGTCCTACTGGCTCAAGCTGGGCGCGACGACGGTTCCCGCCCGGATCAGTGACCTGCGGCACCGGGTCAATGTCGATACCGGGGACGTCCTGGCCGCCCCCACGCTGGACCTGAACGATATCGGCCTGTGTACCCTCGCGCTCGATGCGCCACTCGCCTTCGAACCCTATACCGTCAACCGCGATCTGGGCGGCTTCATCCTGATCGACCGGATGACGAACGAGACCGCCGGTGCCGGCATGATCCGCTTCGCCCTGCGGCGGGCGGCCAATATCCGGCCCCAGGCCTTGTCCGTCAGCCGCGCCGACCGCGCCGCGCTCAAGCGCCAGTCACCGCTGGTCCTGTGGTTCACCGGCCTGTCGGGTGCCGGAAAGTCCACCATCGCCAACCGGGTTGAGCAGCGGCTGTTCGAGGAGGGTCTGCATTCGGTCCTGCTCGACGGCGACAATGTTCGCCAGGGACTGAACCGGGATCTGGGCTTCACCGATGCCGACCGGGTCGAAAACATCCGCCGCGTGACGGAGGTTGCCCGCCTGATGTCCGATGCCGGTCTGATCGTCCTGGTGTCCTTCATCTCGCCGTTCAGCGAGGAACGGCGCATGGCGCGCGAGCGGATGGAACCCGGTGAGTTCATCGAGATCTTTGTCGACACGCCGCTGGCGGTCGCCGATGCGCGCGACGTCAAAGGCCTTTACGCCAAGGCCCGCGCCGGTCAGCTCAGTCATTTCACTGGCATCGACAGCCCCTATGAGGCGCCTGAGTCGCCTGAACTGCGGATCGACGCCGCAGCCTGTACACCCGACGAGGCCGCTGAGCAGGTCATCGCCCTCGTCCGGGCCGCTCTATCGCGATAGCGGCCGCAGCGGCGTCAGAAGGACGGCGGCGTGCAGGCGCTGACGAGCACGCAGGGTTCGCGGCCCAGGTTGCGGAAACGATGCGGCTGCAGGCTGGAAAACAGATAGCCCTCCCCGGCCTTCAGGACCCGGGTCTGGTCACCGACCGTAACCTCCAGCCGCCCGGAGATGACCAGCGCGCCCTCCTCGCCCTCATGCGACAGCGGCACCCGCCCACTGTCGGCACCCGGCTGATAGGTCTCGTGGAGAATCTGCAGGCTGGACCGCTGACCATGGCCCAGCTGACGATAGCAGACATCGCCCCGGGAGATTTCCATCAGCTCATCACTGCGGAAAAACACCTTCGGGCGCGGGTCGGTTTCCTGGCTGAAGAACTCCCCCAGCGACAGGCCGGCAGCATCCAGCAGCCGTTTCAGTGAGCCGACCGAAGGGCTCGACTTGCCGCTTTCGATCAGGGAGACAGTGCTGGACGGCACCCCGGCCTTCCTGGCCAGGGCGCGTTGGCTCAGCCCCAGCTTCGCCCTCAGCTCCCGCAGTTTCGGGCCGACGATATTGTCCATCTCCCCTGCCACGCGGTCCCCGCCTCAGCGCTCGCCGTGCAACAGGCCATAGGCGGCACGCGCCATGACCTGGGCGGCCGCGACCATGTCGTCGATACCGACCCATTCGTCCGGCTGGTGCGCCAGATCCAGCACGCCCGGTCCATAGGCGATGCAGTCCTTGAGCTTGCCGATCCGGTCGACGTGTTTCTGGTCATAGGTGCCGGGCGAACAGACGAACTGGGCCTTGCGACCCAGTACGGTCTCGACAGCACGCGCCGTCACACTGGCCACCGGTCCGTCGCGGTCGGCCATGCTGGGCGCGACCTGGAACAGGTCCTTGACGTGGTATTTGAACTCCGGCCGGGTCGCCGCCAGCTCATCCAGAAGGGCCACGACCTCGCCCCGCACGTCCTCAAGGCTTTCCTCGATCAGGAAGCGCCGGTCGATGATCATCCGCGAGGAGTCGGCCACGCACGGCGCGGGCAGCCCCTCGAATTCCTCACCCTGGCCGCCGTGGATCGAGTTGATGTTCATCGTCGACTGGCGCGCGCCTTCGGGGACCACCGGCATGTCCGAAAGGCGCATTGCCATGGCCGGATAGAGCTTGTCCTCGAACGCCTGCATCACCGCGCCCATGTGGCGGATGGCGGAGTCGCCCAGGAAGGGCATGGAGCCATGGGCGATCCGCCCCTTGGTCTCGATCTCCGCCCACCACACACCACGGTGACCGATACAGACCCGGTCGACGTTCAGCGGCTCGGGAATGATCACGTGATCGACGCGCGGCTTGGAGAACCAGCCGCGCTCGGCCAGATAGGCCACGCCGCCATAGCCGCCCGACTCCTCATCGACCGTGCCGGAAATCTCCAGCGCGCCGGGCAGGTCGAGGCCGGAATCGATCAGGGCCTCGACGGCGATGATCGAGGAGGCCAGCCCCCCCTTCATGTCGCAGGCCCCGCGACCATAGACCTTGCCGTCCTTCACCTCTCCGCCGAACGGATCGACGGTCCAGCCAGCGCCGGTCTCGACCACGTCGATATGGCTGTTGAAATGCACGCAGGGCCCGGGCCGCGAGCCTTCGCGACGGGCGATGACATTGATGCGCGGGTACTGGTCCGAGTCCCCGGGGGCACCGACCGCCCGCACATATTCCACCTGAAAGCCGCGCTTCCGCAGCCGGTCGCCGATATATTCCGCACAGGGCCGATAGCAATCGCCGGGCGGATTGACCGTCGGAAACCGGATCAGGTCCTGGGTCAGGGCGACCAGTTCTTCGGTGCGCCCGGCGATGCTGTCCATCACGTCGTTCAGATCGCGGGTACTCATCGGTCGAACCTCATTTTTGGGCGGCAGGCGAAAGGGCATCAAGGGCGGCCAGAACCGCGTCGGTCATCTGGACGGTCGAGACGCTGGCGATCCCGGGCGCGGCAATGTCCGGCGTGCGCACACCCGAGGCCACGACTTGGCGCACGGCCTGTTCCAGCAGGTCGGCGGACTCCGGTGCGTTGAACGAATGACGCAGGGCCATGCCGAACGACAGGATGGTGCCGATCGGATTGGCCTTGCCCGTCCCGGCGATGTCGGGGGCCGAGCCGTGGATCGGCTCGTAAAGCGCCCGGCTGCGGCCCGGATTGTCCAGCCCCGCCAGCGAGGCGGACGGCAACAGGCCCAGCGACCCGGTCAGGGCGGCTGCGGCGTCGGACAGGATATCGCCGAACAGATTGTCGGTGACGATGACGTCGAACTGTCTGGGTCGCCGCACCATCTGCATGGCGCAGTTGTCGGCGTACATATGGCTCAGCTCAACGTCGGGATATTGCGCCCCGACCTCGGTGGCCACCGTCCGCCACAGGGCCCCGGTCTCCATCACATTGGCCTTGTCGACCGAACAAACCCGGCCGCTGCGCCCGCGGGCCAGCTCGAAGGCGGTGCGGCAGACCCGGGCGATTTCCGCCTCGGTATAGGCCTGGGTATCATAGGCGCGGCGCTGGCCATCGGGGCCGGTCTCGGTGGCACGCGGCAGGCTGAAATAGACCCCGGCCGTGGCCTCGCGCACGATCATGATGTCCAGACCGGCGATCAGTTCGGGCTTCACCGCCGAGGCATCCAGCAGTTCGTCGAAACAGACGGCCGGTCGCAGGTTGGCGTAGAGATCCATCGCCTGACGCAGCCGCAGTATGCCCATCTCGGGCCGTTTGGCGCGCGGCAGGGCGTCCCATTTCGGTCCTCCCACCGCCCCGAACAGCACGGCGTCCGAGGCCATCGCCTGATCGACCACCGCCTGGGTAATCGGCTCGCCCGTCGCATCGATAGACGCCCCGCCGGCCAGCCCCTCGACGATCTCGAACCGGAAGCCCTCGGCGGCCTCGAACCAGCGCACCACCCTCAGGGTCTCGCCGATGATCTCGGGCCCTATGCCGTCGCCGGGCAGAACCAGCAGGCGGAACGCCCCGGGGTCAGATGCAGCGGCCACCGTCCACCTCCAGCGCCACGCCGGTGATCATCGAGGCGTCGTCCGAACACAGGAAAGCGGCCGCCGCCCCCATGTCGGCCGGGGTCGAGAACCGGCCCAGCGGGATCGACGACAGGAATTTGGCCCGGATCTCCGGCGTGTCCTCACCCATGAAGGTCTTCAGCAACGGCGTCTCGCCGGCCACCGGGTTCAGTGCATTGACCCGGATCTGCGACGCGGCCAGTTCGACCGCCATGGCCCGGGTCGCGGTGATGACCCAGCCCTTGGACGCATTGTACCAGGTCAGGTTCGGACGCGGACTGACCCCGCCGGTCGAGGCGATGTTCAGGATCGCCCCGCCACCCGCCGCCTTCATCACCGGAACGACCTCGCGCGCCAGCAGATAGATGGCCTTGGCGTTGACGGCGAAGATGCGGTCGAACTCGTCTTCCGAAAGGCCTTCCATCGGCTGCGGCGTGTGGCCGACCCCGGCATTGTTGACCAGGATGTCGAGCCGGCCGGTCAGCTCAAGGGTCTGTTTGACCAGGGACGCCACGTCAGTTGCGTTGGCGACATCGACACGAAGACCAAGCCGCTTGTCGCCGAGCTCTTCCGCCAGCGCCCGGGCTGCGGCCTCATTGCGGTCGGCGACGATGACTCGCGCGCCCTCCTCCGCGAACCGGCGCACAATACCCTCGCCGAAGCCGGAAGCCCCCCCGGTGACGATCGCGGTCTTGCCTTGCAGTTTCATGGTCATCCTAACCGTGATGGGCCGCGACGGTCTTCAGGGTCGAGAAGCCGTACAGCGCCTCGAACCCCTTCTCGCGTCCGTGGCCCGATTTGCCGACGCCGCCGAACGGCAGTTCCACCCCGCCGGCCGCGCCGTAGTTGTTGAGGAAGACCTGACCGGCGTGCAGCCGCTTCGCCATCCGCATCTGACGTCCACCATCGGCCGTCCATACCCCGGCGACCAGGCCGAAGGCCGTGCCGTTGGCGATGGCCACGGCCTCGTCTTCCGTATCGAACGGAATGACCACGACGGCGGGTCCGAAGATCTCTTCCTGCGCCAGACGATGATCCGGCGTCACATTGGCAAACAGGGTCGGCGGCACATAGTGGCCGTCTACCGGGGCATCGGGCGAGACCCGCCCCTCGGCGGCGATCAGACCGTCCTCCCGTCCCAGCTCCAGATAGGCTGAAACCATGGCCTTCTGTTTGGCGGAAATCAGCGGCCCCAGATCGGCATCGTCCAGCGCCGGTCCGGCCGTCAGTGTCTGATAGCGTTCGACCAGTTTGGCCAGCAGCCGGTCATGAACCCCCCGCTGGATCAGGATGCGCGAACCCGCCGAACAGGTCTGGCCGGCGTTCTGGATACCGGCGTTGACCAGGAAGGGCAGCGCCTTGTCCAGATCGGCGTCGTCGAACACGATCTGGGGCGACTTGCCACCCAGCTCCAGCGTCACCGGCACGGCATTGTCCGCCGCCGCCTTCTGGATCTCGACCCCGACCCCGGTCGAGCCTGTGAAGGACACATGGTTCACATCGCGATGCCCGGCCAGGGCTGCGCCGACCACCGCACCCAGTCCCGTCACCACATTCAGCGCCCCCGCCGGCAGACCCGCCTCGGTAGCAATCCGGGCGAAGGCCAGCGACGTCAGCGACGCCTGCTCGGCCGGTTTCAGCACCGCCGCATTGCCCATCACCAGCGCTGCCGTCACCGACCGGCCGATGATCTGCATCGGATAGTTCCAGGGAATGATATGCCCGGTCACCCCGTGCGGCTCGCGCAGGGTATAGACCGTGTATCCGGCCTGGAACGGAATGGTTTCACCGTGGATCTTGTCGGCGGCCCCGGCATAGAATTCCAGATACCGCGCCAGGGCCACGACATCGGCCCGCGCCTGTTTCAGCGGCTTGCCGACATCGCGCGCCTCAAGGTGGGCCAGATCGTCGATCTGCTCCAGCACCGCGTGACCGATGCGCGCCAGGACGCGGCCGCGCTCGAACGCCGGCATCGCACCCCACTCCCCCGCCAGAGCCGCGCGTGCGGCGGCGACTGCGGCATCGACGTCCTGCGCCGTTCCGGCGGCGATCCGGGCGAAGGTCTCGCCGCTCGAGGGATCCTCGACCGGCAGGGTCTGCCCGCCCCCGGCGTCACGCCACTGGCCGTTGATCAGAATTTGGGGGGCTGGAAAGCTGAAAGTCATCAGACTGCGATTGGGCTCCATTGCGCCAGACACAACAAGTCCTTTTCTGGAATTCTGCAACCCATTGAATTAACATGACAGAACCGGCATCGTTTGCCCGATCCGCAACACTCGCAACAGGAAATACCCATGAGCGTCGACGTCGGAACCCGGTTGCGCTTCGTCCGCGAGCGTCAGGACCTGTCGCAGCGCGAACTGGCCAAGCTTTCGGGGGTCACCAACTCGACGATATCCCTGATCGAGGCCAATCGGATGAACCCGTCGATCGGGGCGTTGAAGCGGATTCTCGACGGCATCCCCATCGGTCTCGCCGAGTTTTTCGCCATCGAACCCGACGCCCCGTCACGCTTCTTCTACGGCGTCGATGAGCTGACCGAGATTGGCAAGGGCCCGATCTCATACCGGCAGGTCGGCGAGACCATGTTCGGCCGCAGCCTGCAGATTCTCAGTGAAACCTATGAACCCGGTGCGGATACGGGCCGCGTGCCCCTGATGCACGACGGCGAGGAAGGGGCGGTCGTCATCAGCGGGCGACTGGAGGTCACCGTGGACGGCCAACGCCGGGTCCTGGGACCCGGCGACGCCTATTATTTCGAAAGCCACAAACCGCACCGTTTCCGCTGCATCGGGCCCGACGCCTGCCGCGTCGTCAGTGCCTGTACGCCGCCCAGTTTCTGACCGGGCGGCGCGGTTGCGCGTCTACAGGTCGCTCCACGCCTGACCCGTCACCCCGTCCCAGTTGGTGGCATGATAGACGCCACGCGCGATGGCCCGGGCCAGAACGTCGGCTGCCGCCGCGCCGATCTGGGCCACCACGAACTGACGCATCGCACCCTCGGGGATCTGCTGCTTCTCGGTCGAGATACAGAAGACGATGTCACCGTCGAACGGCGCATGCGACGGCCGGATGGCGCGGGCCATGCCGTCCTGGGCCATGATGGCGACCCGCTGGCACTCGACCCGGGTCAGGGCCACATCGGTGGCGACCAGGGCGATGGTGGTGTTCTCGCCGGCCCGCGGGTTGGGCTTGGCCGCACCCCATTCGTCACCGGCCGCCGACAGACCGCTGGATCCCAGCCCGCCGAACTCGCCGTCGATCTCATAGGGGGCCGACCAGAAGGTGTTGCCGCCCGGCGCAACCACCGAGCCGGCACTGTTGACGCCGACGATGGCCCCGACCGTATAGCCGGTGCTCAGCACCGCCGAGGCTGAGCCGATGCCTCCCTTCAGCGATCCGGCCTTGGCCCCGTAGCCGCAGCCCGCCGTGCCCAGATCAAACTGTTCCGAGGCGGACTCTGCGGCCCGGACGGCCAGGGTCCGGTAGGGCGGCTCGGTGCCCCACTCCTTGTTGCCGCCATTGGCCAGGTCATAGAGGCTGACCGTCGGCACGATGGGCGAGAACGGGATACCGGGAACCTTGGGACCGAAGCCGAAGCCCTTGCCCTGCGCGCCCAGCCAGGCGGTGATGCCGTCGCCCGAACCCAGGCCATAGACCGAGCCACCCGACAGCACGATCGCATCGACCTGCTGCACCAGATTCTCGGGCCGCAGCACATCGGTCTCGCGGCTGGCCGGTCCGCCGCCGCGCACATCGACCGCCGCCGTCGCCGGCGTGTCGGCCAGGATGACGGTCACCCCGGTGCGGGCCCCGGCATCGTGGGCCTGTCCGACCTTGAGGCCGGGCACATCGGTAATCAGGTTCAGACGACCGGTCCCGCCGACCGCCACGCTGGCGGTATCCGGCCCGACAACGTCCGGTGCGGCAGCGGCGGCACGGCCGGCCAGAGATCCGGCGGCACCGATCAGCGCCATCGATCCCAGCATGGTTCTACGGTTCATCGCTCAGTCTCCTGTGGTGTCGAATGATGGCCCCCCGGGTTGTCGAGGGCCAGAATGTTGCGCGCCAGGTCGGGCGTCGCCGCCAGCAGACTGCGCGTATAGTCATGGGACGGTGCGGTGAAGATGGCCTCGGTCGGCCCCGTCTCGACGATCCGCCCGCCCTGCATCACCATCAGCCGGTCGGTTATGGCCCGCACCACGGTCAGGTCGTGGGTCACGAACAGATAGGACAGGCCCATCCGGTCCGACAGATCGGCCAGCAGGTCCAGAACCTGGGCGCGGATCGACACGTCCAGCGCCGACACCGCCTCATCCAGGGCGATGATCGACGGGTTGGTGATCAGGGCCCGGGCGATGGCGATGCGCTGCCGCTGCCCGCCCGAGAACTCGTGCGGGAACCGGTCCGCATCGGCCGGGCTCAGCCCGACCTGATCCAGCATGGCCTCGACCCGTCGTCGCCCCTCGATCCGGTCGGGTCGCTCATCCAGCAGATGGAAATTCTCGGCGACCAGTTGCTCGACCCGCCAGCGTGGATCGAAACTGCCATAGGGGTCCTGGAACACCACCTGCACATGACGGCGCAGACGTTTCAGATCAGCCCCGCGCGCACGGGTGAAGTCCTCGCCCATGACCGTCACCGACCCCGCCTGTGGCGTGTCCAGCGCCAGAACCGTTCGCAGCAGGGTCGACTTGCCGCAACCGGATTCCCCGACCAGGCCGACGCTCTCACCCGGCTGGATCGAGAAGCTGACGCCGTCCACGGCCCGCTTCGGCGCACCGCGGCCGAACATGCGGCCGACCCCGGGATATTCACGCACAATGCCATCTACGACCAGAACCGGTGCGCCCTCGCGCGGCTTGGAACGCCGCACCGGCGCATGGGTGGCGTCCGCCAGAAGCCGCCGGGAATAGGGGTGAACCATGCCGCCCGAGCCCTGCTTGGCCAGCATCTGGCCGACCTCGCCCTGTTCGACAATCTCGCCCGACTTCATCACCGCCACCCGGTCAGCGGTTTCGGCGACGACGGCGAGGTCGTGGGTGATCAGGATCATCCCCATGCCGTCTTCGCGAATGAGCGTCTTCAGCAGGGAAAGGATCTGGGCCTGCGTCGTCACGTCCAGCGCCGTCGTCGGCTCGTCGGCAATCAACAATTTCGGCGTCAGGGCGATGGCGATGGCGATAGCCACGCGCTGCCGCTGACCGCCGGACAGTTCGTGCGGAAAACGGCTCAGGGGAAACTGATCATTGGGCAGGCCGACCCGCTCCAGCATCCGCGCCGCCGTCGCCAGGGCTGCCTTGTGCGACGCCCGGGTGTGAACACGGATCGTCTCCGCGACCTGATCACCGATGGTCATCAGCGGGTTCAGGGCCGTCATCGGCTCCTGAAAGATCATCCCGACCTCCCGCCCGCGTACCGACCGCATCGCCGTATCGTCGGCATAGGGCACGGCACCACCCTGCAGCTGAATGTCGCCCGAGGCCTCGGACCGCGGCGGCAACAGGCCCATGACGGCCAGCGCCGTCATCGACTTGCCCGAACCGGATTCACCGACCAGCCCCATCACCTGTCCCGGCGGAACGTCGAACGACACGCCCTTGAGGATCGGCACGTCACCGATCGAGACGTTCAGGTCGCGGATTTCCAGGGTCGGGGCCAGAGCCGGTGCCAGGGTCGGGCTCATGCGCCACGCTCCCGCCGGACGCGCGGATCCAGGGCGTCACGCAGCCCGTCACCCGTCAGGCTCAGGCCCAGCACCACGAAGACGATGGCCACGCCCGGAAAGATCGCCAGCCAGGGCGCAAAGCCGATCATGGTCTGGGCCTCGGCCAGCATCCGGCCCCAGCTCGGGATCGGCGGCTGGGCCCCCAGTCCGACATAGGACAGACCCGCCTCGGCGACGATGCCCAGGGCGAACTGGATCGCCGCCTGCACGACCAGCAGACTGGTCAGGTTGGGCAGGATGTGTTGCCGCGAAATCTGGCCCGAGGTCTTGCCCGCCGTGCGTGCCGCCAGAACATAGTCCCGTGTCCACAGGCTCAGGGCCGCGCCCCGGCTGACGCGGGCGAAGACCGGAATGTTGAAGATGCCGATGGCGATGACGGCATTGATGGCCCCGGCACCGAACACCGCCGTGATCATCACCGCCAGCAACAGGGCGGGAAAGGCGAAGATCAGGTCATTGGTCCGCATCACGGCGTCATCGACCAGCCCGCCGCGCGCCGCCGCCGCCAGTCCCAGCGGCACGCCGATCCCGGCCCCGATACCGACCGCAACCAGGGCCACGACCAGCGAGGTCTGTGACCCGACCATGATCATCGACAGCACATCGCGCCCGAAATGGTCCGTGCCCATCCAGTGCGCGGCCGACGGGGCCATAAGCTTGTCGCCGATCCGGATCGCCTCAACGTCAAACGGGGTCCAGAACAGCGAGACCAGGGCGACGGCGATGGTCACCAGCGTCATCACGCCCCCGACGATCAGCGCGGGCGGCAGCCGCAGCGGTGCCTTGGCGGCGGGCGCGGCGGTATCGGGGCGGTCGACAACAGGTGCGGTCATCAGCGGCGGCCCCTCAAACGCGGATCGACGGCGACATAGGCCAGATCAATCAGGAAGCCGACAGCGACCACGGCGAACACCAGAACCACCACCACACCCTGCACCACGATCAGGTCGCGCTGGGTGATGGCCTGAAACACCAGCCGCCCCAGTCCCGGCAGGGAGAAGACATTCTCGATGATGATGCCGCCGGCCAGCAGAAACGGAAACTGCAACCCCAGAATGGTCAGCAGGGGAATGGTGGCATTCCGCAGCGCGTGCCGCCACAGGGCCTGCGATCGGCTCAGTCCCTTGGCCCGGGCCGTGCGCACATAGTCCTCGTTCATCGTCTCCAGCAGGGCCGTGCGCAGCACCCGCGCCAGGATCGCCGCCTGCGGCGCGGCCAGGGCCACGGCCGGCAGGACCAGGGCCTTCAAGGCCGGCCAGAACCCGGCCTCCCAGCCCGGAAAGCCGCCGGCCGAAAACCAGCCCAGATTCACTGAAAAGGCCAGGATCAGCAGCATGGCGATCCAGAAATTGGGCAGGGCCACCCCGACCTGGGTCACGCCGATCAGACCCATGTCGACCGCCGATCCCCGGCGGCTGGCCGCGATCAGACCGATCGGCACCGCCACCACCAGCGACATCACTGTGGCCAGCAGGGCCAGTGGTCCGGAGACCAGAAACCGCTCGGCGATCAGCGTCGAGACCGGCGACTGATAGGTGTAGCTGACGCCGAAATCGCCGCTGGCCATCCCCCCGGCCCAGCCGAGGTAGCGATGCAGCATCGAGCCATCCAGCCCCATCTGCTGACGCAACGCATCCACCGCCTCGGGGCTGGCGTTCAGGCCCATCATATAGGAGGCCGGATCCCCCGGAACGACCTGCAGCAGCAGGAAGATCACCACCGTCGCCGCGCCCAGGGTCAGGGCATGACCGGCCAGCTTGCTGGCCACATAGCCGGCACCGAACCTCAGCGTCGCATAGGCCAGCAGGGCCACCGCGGCGGCCAGCGAGATCCAGCCCCACGGCAGTCCGGTCCCGGATTCCGTCGGCCGTTCCGCCGCCGTCCCCGTCGCGCCCTCGAACCAGGCTCCAGACACCACATTGGCCGCAATGGGTGCATTGACCCAGAGCCCGTTCAGATCGGCCTTCCAGATGCCGATGCGCGAGGACTGGAACAGGAAGCCATTGACCGAGTCATCGGCGATCTTGCGCTGGATATCGCTCAGCAGCGCCAACCGCGTCGCCTCGTCCGGGGCCGCGTTCAACCGGGCCAGCAGGGCGTCAAAGGCCGCGCTGTCGTACCCGAAATAATAGTCCTTGCGGCCATAGATGTCGTAATCCATCGGCTCGACGTGCTCGACGATGGTCAGGTCGAACTGGTGGCGTTTGAACACCTGGTCCAGCCACTGAGCCCATTCCAGATTCTCGATCTTCACCCGAATGCCGGCCTCGGCCATTTGCGACGCCAGCACCTCGCCACTCCGGCGCGCATAGGGGCGTGGCGGCAGCCGCAGCGTCACATCGATACCGTTTGGATAGCCGGCCTCGGCCAGCAGGGCGCGTGCGCGTGCGGGGTCGTGCGGATAGAGGCCGGTCAGATCGACATAGCCGGCGTCCTGGCGGGCGAAATGGCTACCGATGGGTTCGCCGAAGCCGAACATGGCCCCGTCGATCAGCGCGCGCCGGTCGACGGCATGGGCGATCGCCCGGCGCACCCGCACGTCGTTGAACGGCGCGATCCGGTTGTTGATGCCCAGGATCACCTTGCCCTCTGAATCCCCGACCATGACCTTGAAGCGCGGATCGCGGCGAAACTGGGCCACATTCTCCGGCGCGGGATAGTTGGGGAAGGCGTCGATGTCGCCCGCGCTCATCGCGGCGAAAGCGGCGCTGGGATCGCTGATAAAGCGGAACACCACCGTACCGATGCGCGGCAGCGGCCCCCAATAGGCGTCATTGCGCGTCAGGGTCAGGGCGGCGCCCCTCTGCCAATTTGCCAGGCGATACGGGCCTGTGCCGACCGGCTGTGTCGCATTGGTCGCCGCCGAACCCGGGGCCACCATCACCGCGTCGCCCCACCCCAGCAGGGACGGCAGCGCCGCCACCGGCCGGCTCAGACTGATGCGCAGGGTCATCGGGTCGATCACCGACACCGCGCGGATCGGCTCGAACAGGGCCTTCTGCGCATTGGTAGAAGCGGGGGCAATGATCCGGTCGAGCGAGAATTTGGCCACGGCGGCGTCGAACGGGGTCCCGTCCTGAAACCGGACCCCACGGCGAAGATGGAAAATCCAGGTCAGACCGTCGGGCGAGGCGTCCCACGACTCCGCCAGCGCCGGGGCGGCCAGCCCGCTGGCGGTGATCCGCGTCAGGCCTTCGAAGATGTTGCCGTAGACGATCTCGTCGACCGCCGCCGCCGCCCCGGTCGTCGGGTCCAGATTGGGCGGCTCCAGCGGCAGACCCAGGACCAGCCGGTCGCCCGCGGGTGGTGCCTGGATCGCGGGCGGCGGGGACACGGCCGGTGCCGGACCCGCGGCGGCCAGGCCGCCGAAGGCACAGACCAGCATCGCCGCCGCGGCCCCCGCGGCGATCAGCAGTCGTCGGCCGAGACCAAGGCCGGGGCGACGGTGTCCCGACGGGTCAGGCGAAACGGTAGCGGTAACGGTGGCGGTACTCATACCCGACCTTTTCTCGACAGCCCTGGTCTGGTTTCCCGGCCGTCCTGCATGGGCCGGCGGCCGGCGCGAGTATCGGCGGCGGTCCGTTTCCGGACCGCCGCCTGAACAGCCTCAGTACTGATAGCTCAAACGGACGCCAAAGGTACGCGGCCGGCCCGGTTGTGCAATGTCGGCCGTGGTGAAGAAGTTGCGCGTCAGGTCGTATTCCTGATCGAACAGGTTGCGTACGAACAGGGTCGCTGACCACGGACCTGCCTGCGGCGAGATCATCACGCTGGCATTGACCAGCCAGTATGACGGCACGTCGTATTTCACACCCAGCCACGACGGGTATTCGTCGCGGAAGCTGTAGTTGACCTCACCGGTGACATCAAAGACGTCGACCATCCAGTCATAGGCCGCCGACCCTCCGTAGCTAACCGTCGGGAACGGGATTTCGTCACCCGACTTGTCGACGAAGACAGCCGCATTGGCCAGCCGCGACGCGGGAACATCCAGGTCGACGAAGTCTGTATACTCACCGTGCTTGTAGCTGATCGACTGGGTGATCCGCAGGTTCGGCACGGGCCGCCAGGTCCCCTCCAGCTCGGCCCCGTAGATCTCCGACGACGGGACGTTGGCAAACTTGCCGACCGGCCCGTTAACGCCCCAGACTGCCGACAGCACCTGCTGGTCGGTATAGTCGTAGAAATAGGCCGCACCATTGATCTGGAAGGCGGGTGTCGGATCCGCCTTGAACCCGACTTCATAGGCCAGCAGGATCTCGGGCCGGAACGGCGCGATGCCGCTGGCGCTGCCGGTGTTGTAGGTGGTGAAACCACCCGACTTGGCCCCTCGGCTGAACGAGCCGTAGATCAGCAGGTTATCGCTGGGCGTATATTCCAGCGCGACCTTGCCGGTCAGCGGGGTCATCTTGGTGGTGACCGAAGTCGGCGGCAGGGCGGTGGCACCGCCGAACGCCGTGCCGAACCCGTCGAGGTCCCGCGTTTCTTCCTCGTAGCGCAGGCCACCGATCAGTTTGAAGGCGTCGCTGAGCGCGTATTCCGCCTGGCCGAAGACGCTGATGGACTCAACCTGCTGGGCATAGGCGACCTGACCATAGGTGCCATACACATCGATGAAGTCCGACGAGTAACGCTCGTCCAGATCCTGTTTCGAATAGTAAACCCCGGCGACCCAGTTCAGCGGGCCGTCGGCATCCGAAGACAGCCGGAACTCCTGCGAGAAGACCTTGACGTCGCTGCCGAAGAAGGTGTCCGCCTCGACGGAGGGCGAGGAGTCCCAGTCACCGTATTCACTGCGGTCCAGCGTCTCATAGCTGGTGATGCTGGTCAGCCGCATCGTGTCGAAATCATAGTGGCCGTTCAGGGACGTCCCCCACGACGAATTGTCCCGACCGGGCTTGGCGTTGACGTCTCGCCCCATTTCGGCGGCGAAACGCGGGGAAAGCCCCCAGCCGGTCGCGCGATGATCGGTGTCGGCGGGAATGGTGACGCTACCCGGCCCCCCCAGACGCGTGACCAGCGGGCTGAGCAGATACAGGCCCTGGTTCTCGGACTTGTCGATACCGCCGTGCACATCCAGCGTGAACGACAGGTTGTCAGTCGGATCGAAGGTCAAAAGACCGCGCAAACCGGTGCGGTTCGCATCGCCCAGTGATTCTCCGGTATCGCGGTTATACTGGAAGGCCCCGCCTTGCTGGGTCATGAAGGCCAACCGGCCTTTCGCGGTGTCGCTGATCGGCCCGGAGACATAACCCTCGACCTGAACCGCATCAAAGGTCGCATACTCACCCTTGATCCCGGCGCTCATGACATCCGTTGGCCGGCGGGTGACGAAGCTGATGGCCCCCCCGGTGGTGTTACGTCCGTACAGCGTCCCCTGCGGGCCGCGCAGAACCTCGACGCGATCGATGTCGAAGATCAGACCCTGGGTCATGACCGGGACCGGATAGGCAACCTCGTTCACATAGACGCCGACGGTCGGCGAGTTGTTCGAGGCATAGTCCTGGAAGCCGACTCCGCGCAGCCGGAACTGGGCCGCGCCGCCCCCGAAGGCCGGCTCGATCTCGAGGTTGGGCGTAGCGGTCTGCAACTCATTGACGTTGGTGATGCCGCGATTGGTCAGTTCCTCACCCGACAGCACGCTGAGGGCGATACCGACATCCTGGGCCGCCTGTTCCCGCCGTTGGGCGGTGACGATGACGTCATCGATCGTGGTACTCGCCTGGGGTCTGGTCGCTGGTGCCGTCTGGGCCGTGGCGGCGGTCGAGGCGGCGACCGCAAGAACGATAATCGAAGCCCCTAAAAGATACTGTCTCATCGTGATCTTCCCCTCGTTATGGACGTGGTGGTCAGTTGGTTTGATGAATCGCTTCGGAAAGGCAGTCGAGCATCTGCGCAATCTGGTCGGGCGAGACGGTCAAGGGTGGTGACAGGGCAATCGTGTCGCCGGTCACGCGGACCAGCACGCCCTGATCGAAACAGGTGTGGAAGACCTCGGTCCCGCGTGCGCCGGGCGCACCGGGACGCGCCGACATCTCGATGCCCGCCACCAGTCCCAGATTCCGGATGTCGACGACATGCGGAAGATTACCCAGTCCATGCACCTGCTCCTGCCACAGCGGGGCCAGGCCGGCGGCGCGCTCGAACAGGCCCTCATCGGCATAGATGTCCAGTGTGGCCAGGCCCGCGGCCGCGGCCAGCGGGTGGCCCGAATAGGTATAGCCATGGAAGAACTCGATGCCGCCCTCGCTGGCATTGACGATCGTGTCATGGACAAAATCGCGGACCCCGACGGCCCCCATCGGCACCGCGCCATTAGTCAGGGCCTTGGCGCAGACGATCATGTCCGGGGTCACATCGAACAGCTCGGCGGCCGTCGCCGCGCCCAGACGGCCAAAGGCGGTAATCACCTCGTCGAAAATCAGCAGGACGCCGTGCCGTTCGCTGATTTCGCGTAGCCGCTTCAGATAGCCGACCGGCGGTACCAGCACGCCTGTCGACCCGGCCAGCGGCTCGACGATGACGGCGGCGATGGTCTCGGCCCCGCGCAGGGCAATCAGTTCTTCCAGCTCATCGGCCAGGTGCGCGCCCCATTCCGGTTGGCCGCGCGTGAAGGCCGAATGCTCAAGGCTGTGGGTGTGCGACAGGTGATCGACACCCGGCAACAGGGTGAAGCCGCGACGGTTGTTCTCCAGCCCTCCCACCGAGATCCCGCCGAAGCCGACCCCGTGATAGCCCCGCTGGCGACCGATAAACCGTGTGCGCTCAGGCTGGCCGTTGGCGCGATGATAGGCCAGGGCGATCTTCAGCGCCGTGTCGACTGCCTCGGAGCCCGACCCGGCGAAGAACACCTTGTTGATATCGCCCGGAAACAGGTCGGCCAGTCGCGTGGCCAGTTCGAACACCTTGGGATGACCCAGCTGGAACGTCGGCGCATAGTCCAGGGTCGCGGCCTGATGGGCAATGGCGTCGACGATCGTCGTGCGGCCGTGTCCGGCGTTGACGCACCACAGACCCGCCGTTCCATCCAGAACGGGGCGGCCCTCGGGCGTGTAATAATGCATCCCTTCAGCCGAGCCGAACTGGCGCGGAGCCTGCTTGAAAGCCTTGTTCGCCGTGAAGGGCATCCAGAAAGCGCCCAGATCGACCGTTTCATTCTGCATTCTGGCCCCCTTCCTCGTCGCAGCATTAGGCGGCCCGCTTTCAATACCTCGCAAGCCTATTTCTTTGGACCGTTAGGGCGCTGATATAACTGACTTATGTTTGAAGACGATTGAAATATTGATCAATCGCATCGATTTCAGATCAGCCGCACGCTGACGTTGCCGACCGTCCCGGTGCCTCGGCCTGGCCGCCCGAAACCGGGCTTTCCCCGGCCCCCGCGCCGAGGATGGCGCGCGGCGGCACCGCGTCGCCGGACGGGACGAGCGGGACCGGACTGGCCGGCGGTTACAAGGAAGGGATGGAGGCCGCCGCGGGGGGACGCGGCGGATGCCGGGTCAGGCGACCCGGCATCGTTGATCGTGACTGTCGACGAACCGACCGGCGATCGCGCGCCTCCGCGGAGCGCGCCGGCACCGGTCGCGGAGGCACCGCAGCCTAGTGGAGCGAGGCCGGCACCGGACCGCCGTCCCCGGTCCCCTTCCGGCAGGCGCGGGCATACAGGGCGATCACCCCGTAGCAGATCACCGGCACAACGAGGGCGGTGCGCAGGGTGCTGGCATCGGCAACCAGACCGGTCAGGGGCGGAATAACGGCCCCGCCCACGATCGCCATACAGATGATGCCGGACCCCTGGGGAGCCCGCTTGCCGAGGCCTTCGGAGGCCAGGGTGAAGATCGTCGGGAACATGATGGAGTTGAACAGACCGACCGACAGCAGGGCCACGCCCGAGATCACGCCCGTGGTGAAGACCGAGACGCCGATCATCGTGATGGCCGCAGCCGCCACGGTCGCCAGGACCTTCCACGGGGCGATATAGCGCATCACGGCCGCGCCGATGAACCGCCCGACCAGGGCCCCGCCCCAGTAGAAGGCCAGGCGTTCGCCGGCGCTCTGGGCCGACAGGCCCAGGGTGTCGGCCTGCATCAGATAGTTGGTCATCAGGCTGGCGATGGCGACCTCGGCCCCGACATAGACGAAGATGCCGAGCGCACCGAAGGCGAAACGCGGACGCTTCAGCAGGCCGAACGCCTTGAAGAACTCGACCCTGGGGGCCCGTTCCTCGACCAGTTTCTTGCGGTTCCACCAGACCACGACGGCCACGACGAACAGGGCGGCGGCAATACCCACATAGGCATTGGTGATGACCGCGGCCTCCTGGGCGCGATAGGCGGTCAGGGCCGGACCGCTGAGGTCGCTCGCACTGACGGCGGCGATCGACCCCAGGATGATGGTCGCGCCGACCCAGGGAAAGACGGTCGTACCCAGAGAGTTGAAGGCCTGGGCGAAGGTCAGCCGACTGGTTGTCGTACGGGGGTCGCCCAGCAGGGAGATCAGCGGATTGGCGACCACCTGTATCAGGGTGACGCCCGCCGCAAGTACGAACAGGGCGGCGAGGAAGGCCGGGAAGAGCCCGGTCGCCGCCGCTGGAATGAACAGCAGACAGCCGGTCATCATGACCAGCAGACCAACCACGGCCCCGCGCATATAGCCGACCCGCTGCACCAGGGCCGCGGCCGGCAGCGACACGATGAAATAGGCGGCGAAGAAGGCCGTCTGGATCAGCATCGCCTCGAAATAGTTGAGCTCGAACAGCTCCTTCAGCTTGGGCACCAGAACGTCGTTGAGGCTGGTTATGCCGCCGAAGATGAAGAACAGGCCGAACAGGAACCACTGAAGGTAGCCGGCATTTCCGGCCGCGTCCGGGCCACCGGTATGGTCGGATCGGAGCGCAGCACTGGGGGTGGCGATCATGGTGAGGGCGTCCTTGGCGGATGGGTCTTGAGAAACGGGATTGGTGAAGACATCAGGAAACAGCGGCGACCCTGCTCCGGACATCGTCGGCCAGCTGGTCGAAGACGGCCCGGATGGCGTCAGGCTCCGACAGGGCCGTCAGCGGATCCGGATTGCGCGGGCGCAGGCCGAGCCCGTGCAGGACATAGTACCAGTTGAGATCGAGGAAGAGATCGCCCTGGCGGTGCGGGCAGCGCCCGGTGGCGCGGTACAGGTCGATGCGTGCCTGCAAACTGTCCGGCCGGGTCTGCTCCGTCACGTCGCGCCAGAACGGCGTGTCGCGGCGCGGACTGGCGCAGTAGTGCAGCAGGATATAGTCGCGGATCGTCTCGTACTCATCGATCAGGGCGGCGTTGTAGGCGGCGATATTGGCCGTGTCGAAGGCCCGGTCCGGGAAATGATCCAGCAATTTGTAGAGGCCGCTGATGACCAGATGGATGCTGGTCGACTCCAGCGGCTCGAGGAAGCCCGAAGCCAGACCCAGGGCGACGACATTGCCCTTCCAGAAGGCGCGACGCCGGCCGGTTTTGAACCGAAGCACCCGTGGCGGGGTCAGGAAGTCGCCACCGACGGCCCGGCTCAGATCGTCCAGCGCGGTCTGGTCATCGATGTGGCGGCTTGAATAGACATAGCCATTGCCGACCCGGTGCTGCAGCGGGATGCGCCAGCGCCAGCCGGCACCGCGCGCCTGCGACAGGGTGTAGAGCTGGGTTTCCTCGGTCAGGGCTGTCGGCCCGGCGACCGCCCGGTCGCACGGCAGCCAGTGGGTCCAGTCTTCATAGCCGGAGCCCATCACCCCTTCGATCAGCAGGCCGCGAAAACCCGAACAGTCGATATAGAGATCGGCCTGCAGCCGGTCGCCGTCCGCAAAGACCAGTTCATCGATACGGCCATCGGCATGGCGGGTGGCGTCGACGACCGTGCGCTCCAGCCGCTGCACCCCGCGACGCTCGCCGACCACGCGCAGGGCCCTGGCCACGAGGGACGCGTCGAAATGCAGGGCGTAGCGCAGGCCGGCGCTGGCCCGTCCGCCCCGGGGATCGGGTGGCGCGAACTTGCCGGCCTCGGCCAGGGACCCGGCCAGGCTGAAGTCCACGACGCCGCGGGTCTCGCCCCAGGTCCGGGCGCGCTGAAGGAAATGATGAAACGGTCGCCGGTCGATGACGCTGCCCAGCGTTCCGAACGGATGCCAGAAATGCTCACCGGCACCGGCCCAGTCTTCGAATTTGATGCCCAGTTTAATCGTCGCCTGGGTGTCGCGGATGAAGCTGTCGCGGTCGATACCGACCAGGTCGAGAAAATCCAGGATCGGCGGAATGGTCGCTTCACCGACGCCGACGATGCCGATGTCCGCCGACTCGATCAGGGTAATCCGCGCGTCGGAGCCGCGCAGGGCGTGAGCCAGCAGGACCGCTGACATCCAGCCCGCGGTGCCGCCACCGACGATGGCGACGGATCGGATCGCTTGGGTCTCTTCCATCCGGGTCTTCCACGCTTCACATCGCGATCATCAGCGACACCGGCGGCGGCCACAGGGACCGCCGCCGATGCCGGATGATCAACGCCCGAAGGTGAAGCGTCCGCCGATCGAGATGCGCCGTTCGCCGGTGGCGTAGCGGAACGGCAGGTTTTCCCACTGGAGGTAACGACCGGTCGCCTCCTCGGTCAGATTGATGCCTTCCAGCACAATCTTGAAGTCGGGCGTAACCTGGTAACCAATCTGGCCGTCAAGCTGGCCATAGGCCCGCTCCCAGGTCGACAGGTTGTGGGCGTCTGCCCCCGCTCCAAAGGCGAAATTGCCCTGGTAGCTCTTGTCACGCCAGGCGTAGGACAGCCGCGCCTCGAAGCCGTAGCCCTCATAATAGCCCTGAAGGTTGAAGGCGTTCTTGGCCACGCCGGGGATCGGCAGATTGGCGTCGAAGTCGCTGAAGTTTGAGCTCTCGGAGTCAGAGTAGGTGTAGTTGGCGTTGAACCCGAAGCCATTGTCGAAGGCATATTGGGCCGCCAGTTCGATCCCCTTGATCGTGCCACCGTCACCGTTGACCGGCTGGGTGAACACTCCGACCGTGGAGCCGGCGACCGAACCGTCGGCGACGCTGCGCGACACCGTGTCGGTCTGGATGAAGGAGTCGACGCTCTTGTAAAAGAAGGCCGCCGACAATAGGCCCTGGCTACCGAAATAGCGCTCATAGGCGATGTCGAACTGGGAGGCCCGATAGGGATCCAGCTCGGTGTTGCCACCGCTGCCGTTGGTATAGATGAAGCGATTCAGATCCGGTCCCGGCGTCGTGCTGCGGGTGAAGTTGAAGCTTGACCCCTGCCCCAGCTGGAACAGGTTCTGCCGCGACACCACCCGGGCCGCGGACATGCGCAGCTTGTCGTTGTCATTGACGTCCAGAACAAAGCTCGCGCTGGGCAGGACGTCCGTATATTCGCGACGCGTCGAGACCGCGACCGGATTGGCGAGGACACCGTTCCAGCTGTCGGTGCCGTAATAGTAGGCGTCGCTGATCGGCGTGGCGCTGGAATCGATGCCCAGTTCGGTGCGCACGATCCGGGCCCCGGCATTGAGGTGATACCGGTCCGTCTGATCACCGACATCAACCATCGCATAGCCGGTCGTGGTCTTTTCCTCGACGAGGAAGGATTCGACCGGGTCGCGATAGAAGGCGAACGGCGTGTCCGGATACAGGGCCGAGATCCAGGCCACCGGGTTCGACATCTGGTCGCGGTTCTGCACCAGGGCGGTAATGCCGCCGATGGTCACCGTCTCGAACCGCTCCGGATTGGTCGCGGCGGTCTGGTAGGGCGTGATCAGGGCCGGCGAGTCGCCGAACCGTCCACCGGCCGAGCAGACCGGACGACCGGGCGTGCCGATCGGCAGTTCGCAGGATTTGAAGCCGATCGCGCCGTCCTGGAAATAGCCGAGCGGCGTCCAGTCGCCCAGACCCAGGGCATGGGCATCCAGCTCGCCCTTGCCGGAATAGTCGGCGAGGTAGCGGCCGTATTCGGAGTCGACCTTGCGCTCGGCATAGCGGGCACCGAAACTGACCCTCAGGGCGGTGGCGAAGTCCGGCTCATAGACGAAGTCGCCCCGCACCGACGTGTTGCGGATCTCGGTGCCCTCGCCGAACACCCAGTGGGATTTGGCGAAGACCGAGGTCGGCGTCGTGAACTGCGACGGGTCCGACGGCGTGAAGGTCGGATTGTCGCCGTTCCGGTAGTTGTAGGTGAAGGTGGCGGGTGCCGTCCCGTTGGGGATGAAGCCGGCGGCGGTTCCGTTGCGCACCGTATACTGGGTATAGCGCACGTCGTTGTTGCCGCTGGTGCTTTCGTAGTCGCCCCGCGAATGGGCAGCCCGGAAGCTGGCGGTCAGGGGGCCACCGTTATCCCAGCGTGCTGCGACCTGGAAATTGTCCGTCTTGGCCTCGGCGTTCTGGACGAAGGAGATGGCCTCAGCCGAGTTGGCCGTCACCGTCCCGCTCTGCAGAATGTCGTTGGCACCAATTTCCAGACCGGCGGCCGCATAGGTCGCGTTCTCGTTGGCGAACGGGAATTTGATCGAGGCTTCCTGGGTGACGATCGTCAGGTCGGAATGGAACCAGTCCGCCGTCAGCGAAAGGGAGTCGCTCAGGGCCAGTTCGGCGTTGAGCGAAAAGCCGATCCGCTCGCGTTCCTGGTCGCGATTCATCGCATAGCGGTATTCCGGCGACCAGACATCGACCAGTCCGCCTACGCCGACCGGGCGATCAAGATAGGCCCAGCCGCCGCGGTTCTCACCGCCGAGCGCGTCGGTATGGATATCGGACTTGTCGTAGGAAAAGGTGCCGAGAAGGGCAAAGCGGTCGTTGAACCGGTGGCCGATGGCCAGGGACGCGGTCGGATTCCAGGTCGAGCTCTCGTTACCGCTGTTCATCCGCAGCTCGCCGGCCAGCAGATTATCGCCGCGAATGGAGCGCGCGCCGCGGGTCTTCAGATTGATGATCCCGCCGAGGCCGCCTTCCAGCAGGGAGGCGTCAGGTGACTTGTAGACGTCGACGCCGCCGATCAGCTCCGAAGGGATACCCTCCAGCGAACTGTCCTGACGAATATTGCCTTCGCCGAGACGGAAGATCTCAAGGCCACTGACGAAGATGTCGTTGTTGAGGACGGTGACGTTCTGATCCAGGCCGCGGATGCGGACGCGGGTACCCTGACCGTTCTCGCGGTCGATCTGCACACCCGGGAGACGCTGAAGGGACTCCGCGATGTTCTGATCGGGGAATTTGCCGATGTCCTCCGCGGTGATCGACTCGATGATCAGGTTGGAATTTCGCTTGGCGACGAGCGCGTCGGCGAGCGAGGCGCGGAACCCGGTGACGATAACCTCGTCCACCGTCGTGGTATCCGGGCTGGCCGGTGCCTGCTGGGCAAAGCCGGGCGTCGCGATCAGCAGGACGCCGGCCGATACGGCCGCCATCAGGGCGTCGCGATTATGGTAACGTCGAATGCTCATCTGTCCCCTCCTGTGTTCGGAACACGGCGCGGCAGAGCCCCCGGGTGAGGCCTGGTAGTCCACGTCATATTCCAGAGTGCGCCTGGCGCCTCTTCCCATTGGTCCAGCCTATTCCTGACCGGTGACATGATATGGCCTTAAAAAGACAGCGCTGTCAATCTGAACGAAACCGCCGTTACACGATGTGTGGATCCGGCATTTGGTCAGATCACCACTGGGTCCTGCCCCAGTCGCGCTCGCCTTCGTTCACAAAAATCCGGACGAGCCGGAAGCGGACCCGCGACTCATCGGACCCCGCGGACCAGGGTGATGACGCCCCCGCCGACGACCGCGAATCCGGCGGCGACCAGAAAGGCCCAGGTCAGGCCCGCGTCGCCACCCAGATAGAAGATCAACAGCCCCAGCGAAGGGGCTGCGACCTGGGGCAGGCTGTTGGCCAGGTTCATCAGGCCGAGGTCACCTCCCGCATGGGCGCGACGCGGCAGGACCTGAGTGACCAGCGCCAGATCCACGGTGGTGAACAACCCCAGTCCGGCCCCGAACAGGACCTGGCCGAACAGGGGCCCCGGCCAGGTCGGCACCGCCACCAGGGTGACCATTCCGGCCGCCATCAGACAGCCGCTGGCGAAGATAAAGGCCTTGCGCCGCCCCAGCCGGTCCGACCACAGACCGCCGACGAACCCGGCCAGCAGGGCCGTGACCGTGTGGGCCGCGAGCAGCCAGCCGAACACCGTCTCGAGGCCCTGGCTGGCGAACCGCGCGGCAAGCGGGGCCGAGCCCTGGACATAGAACAGCAGATACAGGGCATTCAGCGTGATCGCGACCTGCACCAGCAAACGCGATCCGAAGGCGACGGCAAAGTCCCGGTTCATCAGGGCCCCCAGCGACAGACCGCTGCGTCCGGGCCGCTCCTTCAGTGACGACTCCCGCGTGGTCAGCAGGACCGGCAGCACCAGGACCACCACTGTCCCGGCCATGGCCAGAAAGCGGGTGACGGGATCGGTCAGCCAGATCGCCATCACCAGGGCCGTGAACAGGGTCGCGATCGGATGGGCCAGGCCCAGAAGCGATGACACCAGCCCTTTCTGGCGGTCGGGGACCATGTCCGGCAGCAGGGCGTTCAGCGGCCCGAACAGTGCATTCAGCCCGGCCTGGAACACGATCACCGCGATGATCAGCGAAGGACCGGTGCGCGCATTGAAGATCATCAGATAGGAAATCAGGACAATGACCAGGCCGATGACCACCCATGGCCGGCGTCGTCCGAACGGGCCGGGCGTGCGATCACTGAGCATGCCGAAAACGATGTTGGCCAGCCCGGAGACCAGTCCGCCCCAGAAGGCTGTCTGGCTGAGCAGGACGATCCGGGCCGCGGGATCGATCGCCGCCGCCTGCAGCGGCAACAAGAAGTTCAGCAGCGGCACGAAGGCAATGAAGACCCCCGTCTGGGCAAGGGTCAGCCCGACGAGGAAAGGCGGCCGGACAGCCGGTTGCGCGATCCCGTCAGGGTCCTGCGCGGCCTGGCCTGACGATCCGGCAACCGGCATGTGAACAGTTATCCTGTCGGGCCCCTCGGGTCGGGGGCGCGTTCCCGGCCGCCGGCAATGTTCGTGGCAGGTCCGGCCGGACCGAACCTACAGACGGGATCCGGATTCGGCGAGACACCCGATCATCGGGTCACCGCCCGGGGCAGACGGAGTCGTTCTGGTTCGAGGCCAGCTGGATTTCGGCCATGGAAATCGTCAACGGGCCGCTGGTGGCAAGCGCGAACGGCGTGCCGACGCGACTGACCTCGGCACCGGCGGCCTGGAAGCAGGACAGGCGCACCCGCAGGCTCCGCCACTGGTCTGCCGGGGCGGACCGCAGAATGTGGCCGATGTCGACACCCCCCTGCCCCACCGACAGGATCACGGCCGACGACGGCACCGCATCGACGCGATAGCGGAAGAACAGGGTCAGTTCGCCATTGGCCTGGCGCGACAGGTCCACCGGCGTGCCCGTGATCTGGACGGAGCCCGGCCCGCTGCCGTCAAAGGTGAACTGCCGGCCGGTTTCCTGGGCCAGATCATCGACCGGGTTGATGGTCACGACGCGCCCGGGACTGACCCCCGTCTTGGCCGCGCCCACCCGGGTTTCCCCGTCGGGATCGGCAAGGACCATCGCCCAGGGTTCGGGCACCCGGCCATCGACCAGATAGCGATCGACATTGGCGGTGACGCCGGAGATTTTGCTCTCCTCTGACAGGGGCGACACGTGGCCGCCGCGGGCATAGCTCAGGCCGTAGCCATAGGCGAACTGGGGATCATAGCCCGGTTCTCCGCGGTTCAGGGGAGCCCCCGCCGCGTCGCGCGGCCAGCTGAACGACAGGGTGCCGCTGAAGTCCGATCGTGGCTGACCTTCACCGTCACCGATCAGGACGTCAGCGATCCCACCGCCCTCGGAGCCGGGCAGCCAGGCCGCGACGAAAGCGTCGGACGCATTGATCTCGGGGTTGGTCCACATCGGCCGCCCGGACAGGAAGACCGACACGGTCGGAATCCCCGCGGCCTTCAGGCGGCGCAACGTCTCCAGCGGCCCGGTCGGGACGTAATCCAGCGTCTCCACATCCCCCTGGAATTCGGCATAGGGAGTCTCACCGAAGACGACGATCGCGACGTCGGGCCGTTCGACAAAGGTCCCGTCGGCACTCAGGCTCGCGGAGCCGCCACCGGCTGTCACCGCCGCATCGATCCCGTGCCAGATGGACTCGCCGTGGGGGAAGTCGGCGTTGACATTACCCGTGCCCTGCCACGTCAGGGTCCATCCTCCCGCCGCCTGGCCGATGTCGTCGGCGCTGCCGGCGACCAGCACGCGGGCCCCCGCCCGTACGGGCAGGACGCCGCCCTCGTTCTTGAGCAGGACCAGGGATTTGCGCACTGCCTCGCGGGCCAGCGCCCGATGGGCCGGCGACGCCAGCTGGTCGAAATCGCCCTCGACGGCGCGCCGGTTCTCGAACAGTCCGGCCTTGACCTTGACCCGCAAGATCCGGCGCACGGCCTCGTCCAGCCGCGTCATGGGAATCTCGCCCGAGCGAACCTCGGCCACCGTGTTTTCGAACAGGGGCCGCCAGCTGTCCGGGGCCATCAACATGTCGATCCCGGCATTCAGGGCCAGCGGGCAGCTGTTATTGCTGCAGCCGGGAATCTGGCCGTGGGCGTTCCAGTCCGAAACCACGAAGCCCCGGAACCCCAGCGGCCCGCGCAGAACATCGGTCAGCAGCGTTTCATTGGCCGACAGCTTCAGGCCGTTCCAGCTGGAGAAGCTGGCCATGACCGACAACACCCCGGCGTCGATCGCCTGGACATAGCCGCCCGCGTGAATGTCGATCAACGCCTGCTCGCTGCCGGCGAAATCGCCCTGGTCGACGCCGTTCAGCGTGCCCCCGTCCGCCAGGAAATGCTTGGCGGACCCGGCGATATGGCCTTGCGCCAGCGGCGCTCCGGCGACCAGCGCCCCCTGCAGGCCGAGCGTCATCGGACCGGCGAAGGTGCGTTGCACCTCCGGGTCCTCGGCATAGCCTTCATAGGCGCGGCCCCAGCGGTCATCGCGCGGCACGGCCAGGGTCGGCCCGAAGGTCCAGTCGGCACCCGTGACGGCGACCTCCATCGCCGTCGCTTCACCGATACGCCGGATCAGATCGAGGTCGCGCGTCGCCCCCAGGCCGATGTTGTGGGGAAACAGGGTCGCGCCGACGACATTGTTGTGGCCGTGGACGGCGTCGATGCCATAGATCAGCGGCACCCGGGCCCCGGGCCGGGCCGCCGCCGCGGCGCGGAAGGCCCGGGCCAGGTCCAGCCAGGCCTGCGGACTGGCGCGCTCGTCGCCACCCGGCGACGAGTTGCCGCCGGCGAGGATCGACCCCAGCGGATAGCGCTCCAGCTGGTCAGGCGTGATGGAACCGATGTCGGCCTGGATCGTCTGGCCGACCTTCTCCTCCAGCGTCATCCGCCCCAGCAGGCCGTCGATGAAGGCTTCCGTGGCGGGATCGGTGATGGCGGTCGGCGAGGCCGCTTGCGGCCAGCGAGCCGGATGGGCCCGTGTCGCCTCTGTCACCAGCGAGCCGTGCGGCGCGGGATGAATGCTCTGGGTCTGGGCACAGGCGGTCTGGACCAGAAGGGCGGGAACGACCGCGGCCAGGGCCAGGAAGGACACGGCTTTGAACATCTCGGCCTCACACATGGTTGCAGATAGGGTGGCTGCCGCGGATCGGGATCGCGGCAGGAGTCGTTCGGGGTCGTCCGGCAAGGGAACCGTGGACGTCAGGGGGTCGGGATGCGCCCGCGCGAAGGTCGGACCGGCAGGACCGGTCATGGACTCGATGAGGACGTTTCCCGAGGCCTTGTCTCCGGCTCTCTTGACGGCGATTAGGCCTAGGAATGACAGCGCTGTCAACAGGGCCGCAAAAGGGCGTCAGCGAGCGGGCGTCTCGGGTGCCGACGACGAGGCGCGCACCATCAGTCTGTAGGGCACGATGATCGGTCGGGCAGACTGCTGGTTCTCCGGCCGCGCCCGCAGGGGCGGAGTCAGCTGTCGGGCCGCCGCCGCGGCCATCTCCGCGACCGGCTGCCGGATCGTCGTCAGGGCGGGCACGCTGAACATGGCACTGGGCGAATCGTCAAAGCCGGCCACGGACAGGTCACGGGGAATGCGCAGGCCGCGTTCGGTCGCGCCCTGCAGGGCCCCCAGCGCCGTGTCGTCGCTGCAGCCGAATACCGCACTCAGGTCAGGGATTGCGTCCAGCAGACAGGCGATCCCGCTGACCCCGCAGGCATAGGTGAAATCACCCTCGGCCACGGCCCCGGCCGGCACCGGCAATTTGTGGGCCGCCATAGCCTCATGAAAGCCCTCCAGACGCAGGCGGCTGGCCGAATAGTCGGCTGGACCGGCGATGAAACCGATCTTGCGATGGCCCAGGCCGATCAGATGTTCGGTCATATCAAACGCGGCCTGGCGCTCGTCCATGGAGACCAGAATACCGCGATCAAGATCCTGCTCCGCGCCGATACGGGCGTAGGAAATCCCCGCCTCATCCAGCACGTCCAGAACCACCGGATGGTCGGAGTTCGGCGGTGTCAGCAACACCCCCTCGGGGCGGATCGACGACAGCAGGGACGACAGGTCCCGGCGCAGGTCGGGCGACTTGTGGTCCACCAGTTCGACCATCAGGTGATAGTCGACCTGGCGCAGCTCCATCAGGATGCCGAGCTCCAGCCGGCTGAGGTAGTCGTTGCCGCTTCCGCTCTGCCAGTGTTCGATCGTCAGTTCAGCGTCGACGAGGGCGATGATCACCGACGAGGACGAGCCCGCCAGCCCCCGGGCCGACAGACTGCGGCGATAGCCTAATGCCTCGACCGCCGTATTGACCTTGGTCCTCAGGGTCTCGCTGACGTTGGCTTCGCCGTTCAGGACGCGTGACACCGACTTGATGGAGACGCCGGCCGCCGCGGCCACATCATAGATCGTCGAGCCAGCCATAAGCCCCTCAGCCAATGCCCCATTCGAAATCGGGCCGGCTCGCCGTGTCGCACCTCACCCCGGCGAGATCAACTTGATTGTGCCCGGGGTTCGACCCGATGGTCACGCGGCGGCACCGGTATGCGGCGGGGAAGCCGCGACCCTGGCGAAGTGGACCGGGCCGGACGCAGGTCGGATACGGACAGGACGGACTGTGGTATTCATGGACGCCAGCCCCTCCCCTGCTGAAAGATCCTCCCTGTGTCATCCCATACCGACATCACCCGCTCTATCATCGACCTGATCGGCAATACGCCGCTGATCCGGCTCAACCGCCTGTCAGAGGAAACCGGCTGCGAGATCCTCGGCAAGGCCGAGTTCCTCAACCCGGGCCAGTCGGTCAAGGACCGCGCCGCCCTGTCGATCGTGCAGACGGCCCGGGCCTCCGGCGAACTGCGGCCCGGCGGCACCATCGTCGAGGGCACGGCCGGCAATACCGGCATCGGCCTCGCCCTGGTCGGGGCGGCGCTCGGTCACCCGGTGGTCATCGTCATACCTCGCACCCAGTCCGACGAGAAGAAACAGGCGATCCGCGCCCTCGGGGCCCGGTTGATCGAGGTCGACGCCGCCCCCTTCTCCAGCCCCAATCATTTCGTCCATACCTCGGGTCGTCTGGCTCGGGAGCTGGACGCCGAAAGCCCCAACGGGGCGATCTGGGCCAACCAGTTCGACAACACCGCCAACCGCGACGCCCACTACACCGGCACCGGTCCCGAAATCTGGGAACAGACCGGCGGCCGCATCGACGCCTTCGTCAGCGCCGTCGGTTCAGGCGGCACCATCGCCGGAGTCGGGGCCTTCCTGAAGGAGCGTGACCCGTCCGTCCACATCGCCCTCGCCGATCCGGCGGGCGCGGCATTGTTCAACTGGTTCACCAAGGGCGAGATGACCGGCGAGGGCTCCTCCATCACCGAGGGCATCGGCGTGGCCCGCATCACCGGCAATCTGGAAGGCTTCACGCCCGACGATGTCTATCGGATCGAGGACGCCGAATTCCTGCCGATCCTGTTCGACCTGGTTCGCGAGGAAGGTCTTTCGCTGGGTGGGTCGGCCGGGGTCAATCTGGCCGGTGCCGTGCGACTGGCCCGTGACCTGGGGCCGGGCAAGACCATCGTCACCATCCTGTGCGACCCCGGGTCACGCTATGCCTCCAAGCTGTTCAATCCGGAGTTTCTCAAGGCCAGGGGCCTGCCGGTTCCGGACTGGACCCTGCCGTCACGAACCACCGAGGCGTAGCCGCTGACAGTCGCGCCGCTCATGTCGATCGTGCCATTGCCCTGCGAGAAGTCGGCGCGCGAGTCGATATGACCGATGGAGCCACCGATGAGCCACGCTGCATTGCCAAGCTGAAGCCCCCGGTCGATGCCGAAGGCGGCGGTAGCGATGTCCTGGTCGTAGCCGGTGTCATAGGTCACTGGTCCGCCCGGGTTGGTCACCGTCTGTCGGGCGTCGCGCGACAGGCCCGAGCCGTTGACGTTGACCCGGCAGCCGCCGCTGGCGGAACCGGACGCCAGTTGGGCGCGGACCCCGGCCTGACGTTCGTTCTGCGGTGCCTTGCTGTGACAGACCGCCTGGGCCTGACGGCCGAGGGTGGCGAACGGGTAGGCTTGGACCTGGGCGCACTGACTACCAGGCCCGCAGCACCGACGCCGGGTCGCTAGCCGATCTTGACCCCGGGTGGCGGCGCGCTGTCTTCCGGGACGAAGAAGTCGGGCATCAGCGCCTTGGTCGGATCAACACTGTAGATGCCGAAATCGCGCACGCCCTGATCATACAGGAAGCTGTCATCGATCAGGAATCGGCCGGTCAGCTCACGCGACGGCTGGCAGAAGATGGCATGCGCCGCGTCGGCCATGATCTCCGGTGTCCGGCAATGGGCCAGACCATCCTTGCCGGTCAGGGCGAACTCGATCGCCGCCGTGGCGATGGCCGTGCGCGGCCACAGGGCGTTGAAGGCGATCCCGTCGCCGCGGAACTCCTCGGCCATGCCCAGCATGGCCAGGCTCATCCCGTATTTGGCCATCGAATAGGCGACGTGCGGACCGAACCAGCGCGGGGCCAGATCCAGCGGCGGCGACAGCGCCAGCACATGCGGATTGGCCGCCTGTTTCAGATGCGGCAGACAGGCGCGCGAGACCATGAAGGTGCCGCGGGCATTGACCTGGTGCATCAGGTCGAACCGCTTCATCTCGGTGGCCAGCGTCCCGGTAAGCTGGATGGCCGAGGCGTTGTTGACGCAGATGTCGATCCCGCCGAACCGGGCCACCGCCGCCTCGACCGCCGCATTGACCGAGGCCTCATCCCGCACATCAACGATCAGCGGCAGCGCCTTGCCCCCGGCCGCCTCGATCTCTTCGGCGGCCGAATAGATGGTGCCGGGCAGATGTTTGTGCGCCTCGGCCGTCTTGGCGGCGATGACCACATTGGCCCCGTCCCGCGCCGCGCGCAGGCCGATCGCCAGGCCGATGCCGCGGCTGGCCCCGGTGATGAACAGTGTCTTGCCCTGCAGTGACATCGAGTTTCGCTCCCGGTGGGTTTCAATGGAAAACGGATAGGGTGCATAAAGACACAGAACCCTAGACCGAGCGAGAGGCCGTCATGACCGCATTCCAGATCACCCGGGACGGCCCCGTCGCCCATCTGCGCCTGACCCGGCCCGAGGCCTCGAACGCCCTCGGCATGGAGTTCTGGCGGACGTTCGGCCCGGCGCTCAAGGCGCTGGATGCCGCCGGTGACGTCCGCGCCCTGGTCCTGTCCGGCGAGGGTCGCAATTTCTGCGCCGGCATGGACATCTCGGTCTTCTCGGGCGGGGCCATCCTCAATACCGACACCGCCGCCGCCCGTCAGGCCTTCCACCAGTCCGCGCGCGAACTGCAGGATGCCCTGACCCTGCTCGAGCGCGTCCGCTTCCCGGTCATCGCCGCCATCCACGGGGCCTGCGTCGGCGCCGGCCTCGACATGGCCTCCGCCTGCGACCTGCGTCTGGTCTCGCAGGAGGCGTATTTCCGCATCGAGGAAATCAACATCGGCATGATGGCCGATATCGGCAGCCTGCAGCGCCTGCCCAAGACCCTGCCCGACGCCGTGGTCCGTGAACTGGCCTATCTGGGCACCACACTGACGGCCGACCGGGCCGAGCGGCTGGGCTTCGTCAACGCCGTCCTGCCCGATCCCGAGGCCCTGCTCGCCGCCGCGCTCGACATGGCCCGCGCTATCGCCGCCAGGGCCCCGCTGGCCGTGTCGGGGTCCAAGGCCGCCATCGTCCATGCCCGCGACCACACCGTGGCCGAGGGGCTGGAATGGGCCGCCGTCATGCAGGGCTCGATCTGGAGCCCGGCCGACATCCTCGCCGCCATCCAGGCCCGCGCCCTGAAACAGCCGGGCGAGTTCGCCGGACTGGCCCCGCTGGCCTCACTGGTCACCCCCGCCGACTGACGGGGCGGATGGCTCAGTCGCCGAAGGCTGCCGCCCGCTCATGCAGCGGCTGCACCGCCCGGTTCGACGCGCCCAGCGCCGCCGACAGGGCCGCAATCTGTTCGGCTGAGGCCTGGATCGGCGTCGCCAGCACATTCCAGCGCACCCCCTCGGTGCAGGGCGGTGTGGTCAGCGAGCCGGCATAGGCGAAATAGTGCCGGTCCTCGGGCAACAGCAGCACCGGATAGACGCCCGGACGGGTCACACCCGCCTCGCCTTCCTGCCCCGGCACCGCCGCCAGCAGGGCCGCCAGCGCCGGATTGGCCGCCCCCTCAGCGACGAACACCCCGACCACGGCCAGGCCACCGTCGGCGTTGCGGTTCACGAAATGGATCTCGAGCGGATAGGCCTTGCCGTTCAGCGTGTGCTCGCTGGGCGCATGGAAATGGAACTGCACCAGATCATAGGCATCGCTGCCGATCGTCGTCCGCCCGGCGGCATCGGGCGTAAACTGAAGGGTATGGCCGTTGTCGAGGAAGGTCCCCGCCCCCGCCGGATAGGTGGTGACGATATCCGGCAGGTCGACCGCATCGGCTGCGGTCAGGGCCACCGGCGACTGGGCTGTCCCGACCGGACATTCCCCGCCCCAGTGGGCCTGATCACCATAGGTCCAGTGCGCCGCCGCCGCGGCCGAAGCCTTGACCGGCGCGGTCTCGCTGGCGGGATTGCACCCTGCCAGCGCCAGAACAAGCGCCGCTGCCCATACCCGTTTCATCGTCTTCTCCCCTGAACCCCGGCCCCGGCACACCGCCCGAATCGCCGGATCGGACCGCCAGACGATCAGGAAGCCGTCCCGACCTCAAGTTGCCGAACTGCGTTATCTTTTCAGCTTCCGCCGGCGAAGCGCGCCGCTACCGCCAGCTGATCCAGAACCTCGTCGTCGGAGAGCTGGTGAAAATCGGCGTAGAAAGCCCCGACACTGCCAAATTCAACCGGATGGGCCAGACAGATCAGTTGATCGACCTCTGTCCGCAGCGCCTCCAGACGGCTCTCCGGCACCACGGGAACCGCCAGGATCACCTGCCCGACCCGGCGCGCGCGCAGCTGCTGGATCGCTACCCGCGCCGTCGCCCCCGTGGCCAGACCGTCGTCGACGACCACCACCGTCCTGCCCGCCGGATCCGGACGCACACGACCGCCGAAATACAGGTGTCGACGCCGTTCGATCTCGCCCAGGGCCAGGGCCTTTTCCTGCGCCAGATAGAGTGGGCTGGCACCGCTGATGCGCTGCACCGCCTCGTTGACGATCATCTGCGGAACGCCCCCGTCCACCACCGCCGCCAGCGCCACCTCCGGCTGGCCGGGGGCCCCGATCTTGCGCACCAGCATCAGGTCCAGCGGCGCGTCGAGGGCGCGGGCGACCTCCAGGCCCACCGGTACGCCACCACGCGGCAGGGCATAGACGATCGCGTCGCTCACCCCCGCCGCGACTACACGCGCGGCCAGCTGCCGTCCGGCGTCGGTGCGGTCTGCGAAGAGCGGAGACTGCGGGGTCATGGCCGCCTCATCCCGCCTCAGTGGGTCATCAGGACGCAGACGTCGCCATAGTCCAGCAGGGACCGGGTCACCCCGCCCAGCATCCATTCCCGCATCCGGCCATGGCCGTAGCCGCCCGCGACCACCAGCCCCGCCTTGAGTTTGGTTGCCTCGGCCAGGATACGGACCGTGGTCGGTTCGCCGTCATTGGTCAGAGGGGTCGCCGCGGCCTCGATCTGGTGCCGCCCCAGGAATTCGCACACGTCCCGGACGCGGGCCTCGGCATCAGCCATGTCCGTCGTGGCCGCGACCTCGACCACATCAACCTGCGAGGCCATGCGCAACAGCGGCAGGGCCGCCACCACGGCGCGCCGGGACTCGCGGGTATCCTTCCATGCCACCAGCGCGGGCTCGCCGACCGGCGACCGGGCCCGGACCGACGGCACGATCAGCACCGGCCGTCCCGCCGACAGGATGGCATCCGCCGGGTCAGGCGACCGGAACGGCACGCCGGTCGGCTTCTGGCCGATGATCAGCAGGTCTGCGGCCCGGGCCGCGCCGGCCAGCATCCAGCCGGGGGACTCCAGCCCGGCACGCCATTCTGTCCGCACCGACCGGGCCTCGGCGATGGCGCGAAAACGCGCCCCGGCCCGCTCCACCTCGCCCTCCGCCTCCTGCCGGTAAAGGGCCAGAACATCGCCCATGCCCGAGACCGGGTCCAGCATCGGCGGCTGCGGCAGACTGGCCGACAGCCCGATGAGCAGGGCATCAAAACTGACGGCCAGATCACAGGCCAGTTCGACGCGGGCATCGCTCTCTTTACTGTCATCGACATAGACAAGCAGGCTCGGGCAGGTCATCGCGCAATCCTCCAATGATGCCGCCAGACACCACACCCCTGATCACCGGGCCTTGATCAGGATCAAGGTCAGCCACCGGTTACGGCTGCACTGCTGGCGCGGTTGGGCAGGAGGTCACGATGGCGAAAACCACAGGACGAACAGGTGGGCTGCTGGCATCGGCGCTGGCCCTGGCGGTGGCCGGTTGCGGAGCGGTGGACTCACGTCAGGCCATCCCTGCGGGACCCGCCCCCGACCAGACCCGGCCGGAGGCGGTCGAGCGCGGACGGGTCTTCGCCACCACCGCCTGTTCCGGCTGCCACGCGATCGGACGCGACGACGCCAGCGCCCTGGCCGGGGCTCCGCCCATGCGCGACATCGTCGCCCGCCGGGATCCCGAGTCCCTGGCCGATGGCTTCGCCGACGGCCTGGTCACCAGCCACCCGACCATGCCGGACTATGTCTTCCGCGCCAGCGAGATTGACGACCTTATGGCCTGGCTGGAAACGCTCCGCGAGGATCAACCCGCCCGCCGGTAACGTGCCGGCCCCGCCCGGGCATGAGCGATGGCGGGGATCGACCCTAGCGGTCCAGCCCCGCCCAGATGGCCTTGATCTGGTCGGCCAGGGCCATCGGATCAAACGGCTTGGGAATGACTGCGGCCGCCCCCAAGGCCAGATACTGTTCGACCTCGGACTCCTGGACGCGCGCGGTCATGAAGATGACCGGGATTCCCGCAACGCCCGGCACCGCCTTCAGCGCGGTCAGGGTGGCGGGGCCGTCCATCCCCGGCATCATCACGTCCAGCAGGATCAGGTCGGGCCGGATCGTCGCCACCTCGGCCAGACAGCGCGTGCCGCTGTCCACGCCGGTGACGGTCAGCCCGCCCACCAGTTCCAGACTGATCTGGGCCACCTCCAGAATGTCGGGATCATCGTCGACACACAGGACGTGGTTCAACACCCTAGTCATGGTTCGTCTCTCCGGCCGCTGTCGCGCCTGTCCCCATGAGACCCAGGATCGCCTCCACCATATGCGCTTCCGACAGGCGCGACTTCACCATGGCCACGCCGACCTGCGGCAAAACGCTCGCCGGGACCTCGGCCGCCGTCAACAGGCCGACGGGAATCGCCCCGCCGACATGGTCGCGCAAGACCGGCAGCAGCGACAGGCCGTCGCCATCGGGCAGGCTGATATCCAGAACCACCGCGGCGAACGCCTGCTCTGCCACCAGACGGATCGCCTCGCGCACGCTCGTGGCCGCGACCAGTTCGGCCCGCCCGGCCAGGGCGGCGGCCAGATAGTGGCTGAAGTCGACGTCATCCTCGACGTGCAGGATCCGCGGCAGGCGGGTCGCGCCGACGGTCCCCGCCTCCCCGCTGTCTCCGTCCACGACATCGGCACCTTCGCGGTCGCTGGCGGCGGTGACCGACGGAACCTCGATCCAGAAGGTCGACCCCGTGCCGACCTCGGTGTCGAAGCCGATCTCCCCGCCCATATGGTCGAGGATCTGCCGGCTGATGTGCAGGCCCAGGCCAGTCCCGCCACGCGCCCGCGTGATCGAGGAATCGCTCTGCGAGAATTTGTCGAAGATCTGCAGGCTGAACTCGGGCGTGATTCCGGGGCCGTGGTCAGCCACCGAGATCCGGACCCGCCCGCCCGCCGTCGCCGCCGCGGAAAGGGTGACCGTCTCCCCCGTCGGAGAGAATTTGGCGGCATTCGCCAACAGGTTGGACAGGACCTGGATCAGGCGATCGGGATCGACGGCGACCTGCAACTCGCCGTCGACCGGCTCCACCGCCAGGGTGACCTCGAACTGCGCGGCATAGGCCGTATTGGCCTCCACCGCCTGGGCGATCAGCCAGGCGACCTGATGGGTCTGGATGTTGAAGCGCATCTGCCCGGAGGCCAGCTTGTCGATGTCGAGGATGTCGTTGATCAGCAGGATCAGCCGTTCACAATTGCTGGACGCAATCTGCAGCAGCCGTGAAACCTTCGCCGGCAGATCCCTGGACATCGTTCCGATGATCAGTCCCAGCGATCCCCGGATCGAGGTCAGCGGGGTGCGCAGCTCATGACTGACCACCGAGATGAACTCGTTCTTGATCCGCTCCACCGCCTTGCGATCGGTGATGTCCTGAACCTGCACGATGAAATATTTCGGCGCGCCGTCGGTGTCGCGAACCAGGGTCGCATTGACCAGGGCCCAGATGATCCGGCCACTGCTGTGATAATAGCGTTTTTCGATCTGATAGCCGGGGACCTCTCCCGTCAGCACCTGACCGCGCGATTCCATCGAGGCGACCAGATCCTCCTCATGGGTCAGGCTGCGAATATCACTGCTCAGCATGTTTTTCATACTGTAGCCGAACAGCGCGCACAGGGACGGGCTGACCTTGATCCAGCTACCGTCCAGCGCGCTCAGCCCCATGCCGATCGGGGCATATTCCATCGCCGCCCGGAAGGTCTCCTCGCTGTCCTGCAAGGCCCGCTGCTGTTCAAGCCGTTCGGTGACGTTCTCGGCCACACCCAGATAGCCGGTGATCTCGCCCGACAAATCCCGCAGCGGCGTCACGGTCAGGCTGACCGGGAAGCGGTCGCCACCCTTGCGGATATAGGTCCATTCACGCGCCTCCACCCCGTCCCGATCTGCCTTCAGCGTGAACACCCGGAAGCCCGGATCAACAGGATGGCCGAGTTCTTCGCCCAGGCTCGCAGCCCGGGCCGCGACCTCGTCGGGATCGTGCCAGGTCGCCGGTGTGAGCCGCCCCACCGCCTCATCGGCCCGATAGCCCAGGGCCGCCTCCGCGGCCCGGTTGATCAGCACCAGCTTGCCGTCCCGGTCCGTGGCGATGATCAGATAGGCGGAGCTGGACAGGATGGCGTCGTTCAGCCGGTTGGACCGCACCAGATAGGCCGACTTCACCCGGGCCAGCAGGATCGCCCGCATCGTCACAGCCAGCAGACCGGCGATCATCAGACCGCCGATCAGCAGCATAAGCGGCAGGAACGACGACTGACTCCGCACCACGCGCTCTGTCGGCGTCACCGTCAGCCGCCAGACGGTGTCGGCCACACGGATGTTACGGCTGACCCTCAGGTCCGGCACCAGCGCCTGGCCTCCGGGGGCACTGCTGAACATGAGCTGGTCGCCGTGCGCGATCGTCACCGCATAGTTGTCGATAATCTCGGGGGTCAGCGTTCCCTGGAAAAAGGTATCCGCGGCAAACACCGCCGCCAGGAACCCGGCGAACCGGCCGTCACGGCGCAGCGGCAAGTAGGCGATGATGGCCCGATAGCCCTGCACCAGGTCCAGCGGTGGCGTTATGGTTAGAGACGACCGCTTGGCCGCGCCGTTCAGCGCATCAGCCCGCGCCGCGTCAAAGACGATGCTGAGACCGGGGACCAGTTCATTGCCGGCCAGCGGCTGGACCCAGCGCACATGATAGCTGTCATCGATCCATTCCATCGCGCGCAGGCCGGGGAACTGTTCGATATAACCGTTGGAGTCGGCGCGCCACTCGGCCTCAACCGTTCCCCCCGCCACCTCCCAGCGCCGTCCCATCCGCCGCAAGGCCAGCAACCGGTCGCGGCTTTCGACCGAGATCAACAGGGCGACCTTGTCAGCCTGTTCCCGGACCGCGTCCTGCACGAAAACAGCCTCGCGTTGCCGGGCCGCGTCATACAGATAGACCGCGCCGCCGGCGACGATCAGGAAGACCAGGATCGGGGCCGCGAACTTCTGGTCCCGCAGCAGCCATTCCATCGACTCGGTGTTCCGGACCGACCCCAGGACCACGAACATGCCGAACAGGCCGGTGAACAACAGACCCCCGACCAGCACCATCAACGGCTGGTCCGACCGGTGCGATGCTTCATAGGCCGGGGTGCTGCACCATACGACCTGCCAGGTCTGGTGCATGATCGTCACCGGTCGGCGCACGACATAGGCCGGTTCCCGCACGCCTCCGCGCGACTGACCGCTGTCATAGATCAGCGAGTCCGCGGACTCCGTCGTGCCGTCAAAGAGCTTCAGCTCCAGGTCCTTGCCCTGGCTCCTGGTCAGATCCTCCAGCAGGTTGCGAGCGATGAAGGGGGCATAGATCCAGGCCCGCAGGTTGGCCTCCCGCTGCGCCGCCGTCGCCGTCGGGGCCCCGGTCCGATAGACCGGTCGCAGCATCAGGAAGCCCGGCATCTGCTGATCATCCTGCACCAGGACGATCCTGCGGGTGATCGCCGACGTGCCGCTGGACCGCGACACATCGGCCGCCTCAAGCCGATTGTCCTCGAACCCGATATTCAGCCCGACTGCGGGACCGTTCAGCTCGCGCGGTTCGATATAGGTGATCACGTCCAGCGGGCGTCCCGGGACCTCCGGATGGACTGTGAACTCCGGTGCGCCGTCGGCCCGCATCGCGGCGGCGAATGCGTCCTTTCGGGCCGGATCGACCGGCAGGATCACACCGATCCCGTTGATGCCGGGGAACTGCTGCCGGATGTTCAACGTCTCGACATAGACGCGCCAGTCGCCCCGCGAGAGGCTCTTCTTGCCCTGGTAATAGGCCGCCGCCCCCAACAACGCATAGTCATAGGAGCTCATGCGGAAACGCAGCGCGTCCTCGCTCTCGGACGCCAGGGCGGCAAACTCGGCCTGCCCCTGCTGATAGACGTTCTCGGTCGAGATCTTCCACGCATAGAAGGTCAGGCCCAGCGGCACGATCAGGACCAGGACCGTCAGCAGCGACAGCCGGGCCAGAGGCCGGCCCTTCCACGTCGGCGGCTGCGGATTGCCCGGGGCCGCCAGCACCAGCGGCATGAAGACCAACACCCCCAGCACATCGCCCAGCCACCAGGTCGTCCAGTTGCCGACGATCTCCGACGGAGTGATTATGCCTGCCGCCAGCAAGGTGCCGGTACCGACGCTCGCCGCGATCACGCAGGCCATCGGTCCGCTCAGACCCATCAGGATCAACAGGCTTCGCGTTCGATCCAGCGCCAGCGGCAGACCCACGAACCGCGCCACCAGCCAACGGCCGGCAAGCGCCTGAATGGTGGACCCGAAGGCAATACCCAGGGCGGTCAGAACCTTGACCCCGTCGACGCCACCATCGAGGCTGACGCCTTTGGAATTGATCAGGTTCAACAGGAAGGCGCCGATCAGCACCCCGCCCCACAGCCGCGGCCCATGGACCAGCAGCATGCCGACGGCGATGCCCGAGGCGGGACAGATCACGGTGGCATAGCCGGGCGGCACAGCCAGCAGCAGGCCCAGCTTTCCGGTCAGGATATAGAGTATCGCCAGTATGGCCGTCCTGGCCGCAAGACCCTGGCCCAGTCTGGAAATCCACATACCGGTTCAGTCCGCCCTGACCGAGGGCGACACCACGACGTCCGCAAGGGTCGCGTCGGGTCGCGCGTTCGGGCCGTGGGGCGGTCTCGGGGGCATAGTCGGGTGTCGTGGCTTCTTCTCAGCGATAGCGAACACTGTGGCGACGGCCGCCTTAAGGAGCCGCTAACCCTGAACCGGGGGGTGTCGCCGGCTTCAGGGCAAGGTCGATACCCCCGGCGGCAGCGCTTGGTACTGCCGTCGCCTGTGCTATTGGCCGCTGCGACCAACCGCGGACCCTGAACCCCTTGCACACCGGCACGACCGACGGCCTCCATTACGAGATCCACGACGGACCCGCCGACGCGGAGACGGTGATCCTGTCCGCCGGTTTCGGCGGCACTGGCGCGATCTGGGAGCCACAGATGGCCGCCCTGACCGCCCGCTTCCGCGTGCTGCGCTACGACCAGCGCGGCACGGGCCGCAGCACCCCCGTCCTGCCCACGCCCTGTTCGGTCGAGGCGATGGGCCGCGACATCCTCGCCGTCATGGACGCCACCGACACCCTCCAGGCCCATCTGGTCGGCCAGGCCGCCGGCGGTATGGCCGTCCTGGCCCTGGCCCTCGACCGCCCCGAACGGCTGCAGCGGCTGGTGGTGGTCAGTGGCTGGTCGCACGCCGACCCGCACCTGACCCGCGTCCTCGCCACCCGGACCCGGCTGCTCGAGGCCCTCGGCCCCGCCGCCTGGGTCGAGGCCGCGCCCCTGTTCCACTATCCGCCCGACTGGATATCCCGCAACGACGCCCGGCTGCGGGCCGAGGCCGCGCGCGATATCATCGCCCTGCCGCCGACCGGTGTCATCCTGGCCCGGCTCGACGCCCTTCAGCGGTTCGATATCGACGACCGGCTGGACGAGATCGACCTGCCCGTCCTCGTCTGCGCCGCCGCCGACGACAGCCTGGTCCCGCCGCGCTGCTCGCGCTGGCTGGCCACCGCCCTGCCCAACGCCACCCTCGACGTCGCCCCCTGGGGTGGCCACGCCTTCCCCCAACTGGCCGCCGACACCTTCAACGCCACCCTGATCGCGTTCCTGACGGGGGAGGGCTGACCCGTCCTGATCCGCGGATCATCTCGCCTTGCTTTCGTCATCCCGGGGGCGCGAAGCGAACCCCGGGACCCAGCGGCGCGCGAAAGCGCGATCTGTTCAGGCACGGTCCGCAGTGGGTCCCATAAAATCCGCTCATCCCCGCGAAGGCGGGGACCCAGTGCTTTCGCAGGGCACCGACGGGGCTATGGGCGTGCGCTCGCGCCGGTGGCAGCGGGCGACGTCAAAACCTGGGTCCCCGCCTTCGCGGGGATGAGCGGAAATAAAAGTCCGGCATTCGCTTAGGTCAGCGTGTCGCGAATGCCAGATAAATCGCGACAATCCCCCTATCGGCGCTCACTAAAACCCTTGCCCCACAATGGTTTGCTGATTTTCACCCCCAAATTTCCCGCCTCACCTCCCACCGCGCCGATAATACCCCTGTCCCGTCGCACGGGGGCTCGCTCGGCCGGCGATCCGCAGCGGCGGCGGGAGCGGATGGAGCGGGCGCAACCCGGAGCC